>Ga0098043_1000102_pt1 | contig 26785 bp, 26 predicted proteins | sample 9B_taG_FD_92581 | JGI IMG/M metagenome (GOLD analysis project Ga0098043, IMG submission 92581) | Marine viral communities from the Subarctic Pacific Ocean - 9B_ETSP_OMZ_AT15188_CsCl metaG | ecosystem: Environmental > Aquatic > Marine > Oceanic | place: Subarctic Pacific Ocean | collected 2015-01-10 | reverse complement strand
ATTATGAAGGTTGCTTATCTTACCCTGGCAAAGGAGTACCTACACAAAGGTATAGGGATGTAGTAGTTGAAACTGCGCAGGCAGAGAGTAATTGGTATTTCAGCGGTGTTGCTGAAAACTCAGAGGGTAAAAGTGTTTGGGATAAAGGTAATATGAAACAGGATCAAGAGAATAGAATATTGGAATCTGTTTGTATACAACACGAAATCGACCATTTAAATGGTAAAGTAATTATGGATAGGAGAAAAAATATGATTGTTAGAACTGAAAAAAAGATAGGTCGTAATCAATTAGTTACGATTAAAAAAGGCGATGCTGTTAAAGTACTGAAGTACAAGAAGATACAGAGCTTTTTAAACGATGGCTGGGTAATGCAATGAATTTATTTAGTGTTTACTCAGATACTATAAAATTAGGTTTGATGGCTTTGGGAGCTTTTTTAATTATTGGTTTAGTTTTAAGCATTCCATTATGTTTATTGTGGAATTGGTTAATGCCAAACATATTTGGATTACCAACAATAAGTATTTTAGAAGCTTTTGGTTTATCAGCTTTAATAACTTTTTTAAGTCCTAAACAGATGAATTTACAAAAGTAAACTATTTATTTCCGAATAACAGGAGATATTTATGTTGGATATAGATTGGATTTTAAATAGTTTAAAAGAAGCTAGAGATGATGAAAGTTGGGATTTAGTAAAAGAAGTAATTTCTTACATTCAAGAATATGAAGAATTTGCCGATGATGATATAGATCAATGGGCAGAAAAAATAGATTATGATGATTAAAATATGGGGCTGAAATTGGTATCGACAAGTGTTATTTGACAATTAAGTGCAGCAGAGATTGAGTCAATATCTCGTGACAAAAGACTCACTAACTCAAAATGGCGATAATTCGCTCGAAGGGTTGGACATAGATTGGCATTTAGCTGAGTTTGATTACCCAGCTACTCCAATCAGCCGTAAGGCAGATGTTCAATCATCTCACGTTTACGCGTAAGATACTGAGTTGTCTAACACTCGGTTATAAAATAAGTTAGACAAACTCTCTTTAGCTAGAACGAAGTTAGAGATTAAAGAAACTGCCAGTTGGCAACTCTGAACAAAGTTGTTATTGGGTTGTAAGTGACTTCGTATAGTATTAGTAGGAACTTAACTAAGCTGTGAATGACTTAATAGAGAAAACGACTTGCACGCGGGTTCGATCCCCGCCAGCTCCACAAATTTAGAGGTTATATGCCAAGAATAAAAAGAACTTTTGGTTTAAAGACCAGAGAGTTTGATGAACAAACATTTGAAAATGATTTTAGATTTCCACCAAAGCCAGATTCTTATTACGATGTGAAAGAGAAAGGACAATGCAGATGGTGCGATGGTATCATCAATGATGAGTATGGTAGGCGTAATATGAGAGCAACCTGGCATCCCGAATGTTCTGAAAAGTATCTAATGTATTACAACTCCAAACATATCAGAAAGTATATAAGACAAAGAGATTACTGTGAGTGTGCTGAATGTGGGGAATACGATCCACGCTTTCAGATAGATCATATCAAACCTTTGTATGAACAAAAGTATAAACAATCTCACGAAGTTGATTGGTCGTATTGGGAAGAGAAGAATTTGCAAACCCTATGTCGTAAATGTCATAAGGAAAAAACCAAAGGCGATATGCAAAGATTGCGTGAATTTAATGAAAAAAAAGCTTGACTTTTATGTTTTTTCTTTGTATATTAAGGTATGAAAAATAAAGGAAAAATAATGAAAACAAAATATCCAGCAACAAATAGTATGTTTATGAATAAACCACTTCAACAATTTAAGTATATCAAAGGTGATGTGCTTATCGGTTTTTTAATGGATAGATTTGGTTATACTGCCAAAGAAGCTATCAAAATGGAAAAGAGACTACCTGGTGGTTTAAAAGTGCAGGTGATATAATGGAATTAGTTCACGAAACATATCAGATTAAAGGTTGGGATGTAGTTGGTCCTATTAGATGGACAGAGATTGGTGATGAAACAGAATTACCATTTGAGGATGCTCAGCCCGACAAAAGGTTACATTATGTAACAGGCTTTGATAAAGCTAACACAAAATTTATGTGTATTGCTGAAATCGAATTCTGTCAGGTTAAAAATGTATTTTGGGAATATTTAATTGGAAAGTATAACAATGAAAAATAAAACAGTTATATTTGATTTAGATGGAACATTAGCCATCATAGATAAGAGAAAAGAACACGCCACAAAAGCCGATGGTAAGATAAATTGGAATGAGTTTTTCAATCCAGCCCATATTGCTTTTGATGAACCAAATGAGCCAGTTATCAAATTGGCTCAGATGTTTAAGGCTGAAGGTTTTGAAATTCTTATATTCTCAGGTCGTAACGATAGGATGTGGGAAAAAACAGTTGAGTGGTTAGAATGGAATGATGTTCCTTATGATCTATTGGTTATGAGACCTGATAAGTTTCAAGGTAGGACATGGCCTGTAGCAGAGTCTAATCCAGCCACACCTGATATGAGATATATGCCAGATGAGGTATTGAAGAAAGCTATGTTAGATGAATTTATGGAAGATATCAATGATGTTTACTTAGTTGTAGATGATAGGGATAAGGTTGTGAAGATGTGGAGATCATTAGGATTAAACGTTTGGCAAGTTGCAGATGGGAACTTTTAAAAATAAAATTGTATTTGGGAAAATATATAGATATATATTATTGCGGGTGAAGTGTAAGAGGTAACACACTTCGATTCCATCGAAGAGATGTAGGTTCGATCCCTACCACCCGCTCAAAATTTTGGCCAGCTAGGCTACTTAACAATTGAAAATTAAATTATAGGAATACAAAATGGCATTTGGTGACTTTTTTGACGAACCAAAATTCGACTTCGATAAAGAGCGAAAAACCTTCGTAGATAATCTAAACTTACTTAAAACAATGTCGGTGCAGGAACAAACACTTTACAAAAAGTGGCAAGAGTTCAACGCTGATGTTTACTCAATGACACAAAAAGCATCTAAGTTCAAAAGAATAAATAATTCTATTTGGACACCTACCGATATAAATAATAAAGAACAAACCATAAAAGAGATTGAAGCATTACAACCCTATGTAGAAATGTTAGAGCAGGGTAATGCTAAGGATAATGAGACTTGGACACTAGTTCGTAGGTTAATTCACACTATGGAGTTTACTGCTAATCCTGGCAGAAATATAAAATTCTTTGTAAAGGATAAGGTTACTAATAAACTATTAGGTGTTATATGTTTGGGTTCTGATGTAACCTCATTAGGAGCCAGAGATAGTTTTATAGGTTGGAGTAAAGATAATAAATTTAAAGATGGTAAGTTAAAGCATACAGCCATCGGAACTACAATATGTTGCGCACAACCATTGGGATTTAATTTCTTAGGTGGTAAGTTAGTAGCCGCTTTGGTTACATCTTCAGTTATTAGAAATGCGTGGAAGGAACTATATGGGCAAACATTGGTTGGTTTATCCACCACTTCATTATATGGAATACATTCTATGTATAACAGTATTCCACATTGGCGAACGATGGGTAAATCAGTTGGTAGGATATCACTAAAGCCAGATGATGCAACCTACGAAGTATGGCATGATTGGGTAAGGGAAAATATGGCTGATGAGTATATAAAACAAACTACACAAAAAGAAGGTGTATCAGGTCCTCCAACAGGTGTGAAACAAAAAACAATCAATATGATTTTTAAAGCAGTTGGTATTAAACCATCTGATTATCAGCACGGATTTCAGCGTGGTATTTACTTTGCTGATATGTATGAAAATGGTAAAGAGTTTTTAAGAAATGAGATAGAAGAAAAAGATTTGAAGATGAAACAAAAGTATGCTGAAGATTCAGATAGGATTATGAAGTGGTGGAAACCAAAAGCAATTAAAAGATATAGTAAACTATTCGATGAGAATAGATTGAAGCCTGAAAAGTTATTCTATGGAGATATCGTAGGTAAGACTTGGGAAGAAACTAAAGAAATGTATTTAAGTGAGGTAGGTCGATGAAGATCAAAATAAAAAAGAAATTAGTAAATGGTGAAATACTAAAAACAGAACAGTTACATCTGTCTATACCAAAAGTAATATTCGATGAGTTGAATTGGGAAGAAGGAACTTTGGTTGAATGGGAAACCGATTTACATTTAGAAAATGGTAAGGATGACAAGGTTAGGATTTTGCTTAGAAATGTAGATGATAAAATTTTAGAATAAAAAGCTTGACTTGTATGGCATTTTATTCGTATATTTAGATGAAATGAGAGATACATTAAAAAAATTAATTACAAACAATATTTAGGAGAAGTAGGTAAATAATATGCAAGTAGTAGAACACATGATAAAAAAATCAAACCCACATCAAGTAGAATTATTTAAATATAAAAAAGCTAGATTTAAAGAGTTGGCAAGAGAAATACAATATAAAAAATATCAACAAAAAGTATTTGATGTTGTAGAAAAATTAAACACTAAAAAAAATATTGATGAAGTAAACAGCGGAAAGGTAGCTAGTAAAACTGCAAAAGTAGAAGTACCTATTGGATATTTAGAATATATGACTAGATCTGAGGGGTTAGAAAGTAATTTCGATACTAAACCTTGGGTTATAGTAAACTCACCATATAACAGAGAACCATTTTTAGAAGATGAGGCTACATTTGTTAAAAAAACTGCTTATCTTATAAGATGGTTATATGGAGAGGGTTCTTTTAATGGTTTGCCAGTATCTTTAATATCAAATCCACATGACAATGTATTATCAGGTATAAAGATGATAGATTGTTTATTGGGAAAAGATAGAGGTCATTTTTTAACTGTATTTAAATATTTAGTTAATTATAACTATAAACTTTCAAAATCTTTTTGGCATAAAGTTATTAAACAGTTAAACAAAGAAAATGAAAAATCTAAGCTATGTAAAAATTTACAAACATTTTTACTAAACGGATGGAAAGAAAATCTCAAAGGTGTAAGTAGTTCAGATGAATTTACACTTAAAGATTTTTTAGATAAAGATGTATATGAAGAAATATACACAAGAGAAGAAACTATTGAAATAAGACTAGAAACCATAAATACTCATAAAAATGAAATAGTAAAAATTAATAATGATGAAAATAGATGGTTTCCACATAACTATGAATTAGTTCCATTTATCGATCAACTTATTCTTAGAAATGAGTGGGGATATAGTCAAATGGAGATAGACAATCTTTGTGCTAAAAGCAAAGTTTTGACAGGTCATAAAGAGTTTCTAAGTGGTAGAAAAAGAGTTGCATTTTCTGGCTATCAATCTGAACCATTAATGTTACTAGTAGCTTCTCTAAACAAACCATATGCTGTAGAAAAAGGTTACAATATATATGAGTTTTTATCAAAACCAGAAGAGGGTTGTTATGTTGAAAATATAGCAAATCTCAATATAAAAACTTCTTATATGAAAAAGTGGTTAAACAGAATTAATCAAGTTGCTGATTACAAAGATCCAAAAACAAGTAAAAATATATGGGAAAAACTTCATGATGCAGTAACAACTCATTATGATGAATTTCAAACTAGAACAGGAAGAAAACCTTCTAATTTTGAAAAAATAAAGGGTTCTTCAATGGATACCGGATTACTCTATCTTAGATCGACTCATTACATTATGAAAGAACTTAGTTACGATAGAAACAATCATAATACTTTTGAAATAATTCTTGTTGAATTTTTGAATTATATAATTGATATAATTGAGAATGATAGTTTAAGATATGAGTCTATGCTAGATGTAAAAGCTCATTTTGGAACTAGAATGAAAGGATTTTTTATACCTATTGTAAACGAATTTATTCAGTATAAAAAGGATAATCGTAATCAAAAGGTAGGAAAAAGTAAACTTGAAAAAATAAAGAAAATGGAAGCTAGAAAAATCTTAGAGAGAGCAAATATGCCTTTTAAATTTCCGATGATGGATAGAATTAGAAAAAAATCTGATGGTTCATATGAGTGGGAAATTCGTATGTTTAATGCTTCAGAAACTACAGATATTGAACAAGACTTTCCTGATACTGGCGCAGTATGTCATTATGATTCGGAAAACAATGGCGGTATATCATCTGAAAGAAACACATTTTTTGGTCCTTCAGGTGATAACATAATGATGGGTGACACAAATTGTAGAAAAGATCATTTATCTACGAAAGGTGAATTTTATAAATCATTTGTAAAAGATAATCCTGATCCACCAGATGCCAAAAATTTTATTGAATTAGAAGCTTGGATGAATAATCACAAATTAGCTAAAGCTTACGATTGTATGATAATGGAAAGTTTAAAAGATGAACTGGAAAAAGCATGAGCGTATATCATATTCCAAAATTAGTAGAGGGTGATGATAACACCAAAGAATATAAGTATAAGATTCTTGTATATCCTAATATTACATTTAAAAGAGATTTAGAAAAAGATTCTTATGTTGTTGTCCTACACAATGTTATTAAAGAACTTAATGCTCTTCGTGACGATATACATTGGACTATATTATCACCATATGAAACTCCAAGCTTAGGCTTTGAAAATACAACTCATTTACCAATAGAGTTACCATCTTATCCAAATGAGATGAGAACTCACTTCGATGCCATATACTTAAAAAAGCTATTGAATTGGAAATATAACGATTTTGATGTTGTTTACTCACATTTGCCTGAACATACATTACAACTTAAAAATTTGTTTCTAAATAGTACGAATATAAGTCCCAAGTTTTTTGGTTATTGTCATTGGTATGAAGTTGATGAAAACACAAATTATGCTGCTAGAATGTTATCAGCTAATTTCAATGGTATGTTAGAGATGGAAGAGTGTGGTGTAAATAGTATTTGGTTAAAAGAGTTAGTGCTTGATAAAGCTAAAGAAATATACAAAGCAAAAGTTATCAATAAATTTAAAAAGATAATCAAGCCACATTACTTAGGTGTTGATGAGATAGACTTATCTAAAGTAAGAACCAAAAAGAAAACCATTCTGTTTAATCACAGAAGTAATTTTTATACAGGTTGGAGTTGGTTTGTAAAGAGAATGGATGAGTTATATGAACAGAGACAAGACTTTAAGGTGTACACAACACTAGCTGAATTAGATAGACCTTATGCTAAAAAAATTACCATAAGTAGTAGAAAAGAATATCTTAAATTCATAAAATCTGTTCACTTTGGAGTTGGTACTTTTCAAAAATATTCTGCTTGGTCTATATCAACAACAGACTCTTTGAGTATGGGCGTTCCTTATATTTTGCCAGAAGAGTTATGTTATCCTGAAATGGTTGGAAAGGAATATCCTTTACTTTACAAAGGTAGGGATGAATTTTTAAGTAAGGTAAATGGAGCTTTAGATGGAGATGGAAGCGTAAAGAAAGCTAAAGATTACTTAAAAGTTAAAACAAAAGACTTTCCGTGGGCTGATAGAATTCCAAAATGGTTTAATGAATGGAGCTTTTTAGAAGAAGATTCTTTTGATATTATAGGAGATAAGAGTGAAGCATATCATAGAATTGTAGATTTTATTCACAAAAAGAAATCAGTTACGAAAAAAGAAATATTAGACTATCTTGGTTGGGGTGTTAGAATATCATTTAGTCCTTACAGAAACAGACTAAGAACAGAGCCAACAATTAAATTAACAAATTATGGATATGGAGTAAAATAAATGAAACAACTTACAGAAAAGCAAATAGTAGAGAATTGGGGTAAACTTATACAGCTGATAGAAGATACATTTGATGGAGATCGAAAAGATAAACTATTGGAAATGTATAAATATTTTGAGGATAGGATGTCAGTAGCACCTGCTAGTGGTAAGGCGGCTTATCATAATGCTATGATTGGTGGGTATGTAGAGCATGTATTGCATGTTACTGATTGTGCTTTACAAATCAAAAAACTATGGGAGTCCAATGGTGCTATGATTAACTTCACCGATGAAGAGTTGGTATTTGCTGCTATGCATCACGACTTAGGTAAGGTAGGAGATCTAACAGAGGATTACTACATACCGCAAGACTCCGAATGGCATCGTAAGAATAGAGGTGAGATATTTAAACATAATCCAAATCTTCAATATATGACAGTTACCGATAGAGCGATTTTTCTCTTAAATCATTTTGGTATTTCAATGTCTCAATGGGAGTATATTGGATTGAAGCTAACCGATGGTATGTATGAGGAAGCTAATAAGTCTTACTATATGTCTTACAATCCTGATTGGGGATTGAAGTCTAATATAGCTTACATACTTCATCAAGCAGATATGATGGCTACGCATATTGAGTTTGATGAGTGGCAAAGAGAGGATGAAGAAGTAAGTAATAATTTTAAAGCCGCAGTTAAACCAAAAACTGAAACTAAACAACCATCACCTAAATTAAGTGCAAAATCTCAAGATTTATTTGATGAGTTATTTGGAGATAAGTAAATGTTTTTAGAAATAAGTCTTGTAATTGTATCACTTTTATTCGTAACTTCATGTTATATAATATGGAACTTAACAGTAAAGATAGAAATGTTAGAGGATTGGGTGGAACAATTTATACAGACAATAGATAGGGTGAATAGGGATTTGAAACAAGCAGATTACAGAGGTTCATTTGAATCAGATGATGAAGTGGGTTTCATATTCAAAGAAATTAAAAATACAATCAAACAACTAGATAGGTTCAAAGGAGAACAATCATAATGCCATCAGCACAAACATCAGGTTCAGCAGTTAAGAAAACTCGCAAAAGAAAAAAGAAAGGTAAGAACTATTACTTTCATCAAGGTACAGAGGATGCTATTATTCTATATAATAAAACGGAGGATGTACATCTAAAGAATAAAATTTACAATGAACATATCAGAGCTGCTTTTGATAAGTTATGTGAAAATATTATTCACACATTTAAGTTTTATTATTTCGATACATCATCTGAAGAAGTAAAGCATGAAGTAATTTCTTTCTTAGTTATGAATATGCACAAATTCAAAGAAGGTAAGGGTAAAGCTTTTTCTTACTTTAGTATTGTAGCTAAAAACTATCTGATACTTAATAACAACAAAAACTATAAGATGGGAAAGATACACGATAAGATTGATGTATTGGATTATAAAAGAAATATAGTAGGTGAGGTTAGCGGTGACGATAGAAACGAAGTAAATAACCTTTTTGTGCAGGAATTAATTAGGTTTTGGGAATACAATCTTCCATATGTATTTAGAAGAGAAAAGGATATCAAGATAGCTGACTCCGTTCTACATATGTTTAGGATGAAAGAGAATATCGAAAACTTCAACAAAAAAGCACTTTACATTCTCATCCGAGAAATGACAGGTGCTAACACACAACACATCACAAGAATAGTAAATGTAATGAAGAAATATAATAAAAGGTTGATTACCGAATTTGAAAGGGATGGTGCTGTTGATTTATCTTATACGGGCTCTTTAATTAGAGACTAAATAAAAGGGGAGTTTTTACTCCCCTTTTTTATTATTATATATATTCGTTAAAATTACCTATACATTATATTTATTTATATACAATTCCCTAATATAATAAGAGGTATAATAATGGCTAACGATTACGAAATATTTGAAGGTAAGTCGTTATCTGGCTTATTCAAAGATATATACGATAACACAGAAAGAAATAAAAAACAGCTTGAAGTCTTAATGCAAGAAGTTGTGGGTTTCATAAAAGATGGTGATACAGCAGTTCAAATCATTCCTATGTTGAAAGAGTATTTAGAAATCAATGTAAAGAATGACGATCAGTTAGTAAAGGTAGCTGCTATTGTTCAAAGAATGATTGCTAATGAAGGCAAGGGTGGTTCAACTGAAGAGTTTGGTTTAAGTGATGCAGAAAAAGAGCAACTACTAAATGCTGTTGAGGATGTGGCTAATGATGTACAAAAACATTCAGATAATATTTCTACAAAATTAGAGACTTAATATGAAGCCAGGTTATCGTAAAAAGACAACACATGTGTATATTGGAGCAGATGATACTGGATTTATAAACAAAAATCAAGCAGGTGAGCTAATAAGAGAATTAGCTACTACTCAAGAATTTTATGAAATAGAACCTGCTAGAGTTGTGAAAGTAAATTTAAATCCTTTTGATGAAGAATTTCCTATTTTATCAAATGGTAGTCCTGATTATTCAGCTTTGGGAACAATTTATGTTCAGTTAATGTATTCTCAAAAAGGAACTGGCAAAAGACTTGACGCTTTGGTGAAACCTATTTCACCACACATCGTTCAATATCCTATGATTGGAGAGATTGTAAATGTAGCTGAATACCATAATCAATTATATTATCATAACCCATTAAACTCAAATGCAAGAGTAACTTCAAATTCCGATATAGAAACTGATGGTAATATATTTTATCCATTAATAAAACATAATAGAAGAATATTTCCTAATCATGGTGATACTATATTTCAAGGAAGATTTGGTCAGTCAATACAATTTAGCAGTGATGAAAACAAAGTTCAGCCAAATATAAAAATAGTAAATGGTCAGATAGGCGATAATGAGGAATCCAAATTAAATCAAGCTAAACAAATAAACGAAACTTTTCCACACGGAACAAATATAAATAACGACAATTCAAGCATATATATGACTTTAAATGAGCATGTTCCTTTAAAGACTGGATTTAAAAGTTTAGCTAAAGGTCCAAATACTACGTTTAACCAGCCTATGCATTCTAATATAGTTTTAAATGCTGACTCACTTATTTTCAATGCAAAGAAAAAGAAAATAAATATGTTTGCTCCTACACAAATTGCAGTATCTTCTAATATTGTAACCTTAGAGGTTGGTGAAGGTAAAGTAGAGTTGGGTAATGTTGGTGCTAATAATGCCGTAGTCGGAGAAAATGAATTGGAAACTCTTTTAACAGATTTTGCTACTGATTTAAGTGAAATTATAGGAGATGTAATTAGCGAATGTCAAAGTATAGTTACTAGACTACCATTACCTGTACCCGAAGGTAAAACAGAAGCAGATGATATAGGCCTTTTAGAAAGAAGGTTTGACGCAGTAGCTGATAAAACAACTTCTAAACTCAATAAGTTTAGTGAAACTATAAAGAACTATTTTAAAGATGTAAATGTGTTTATGGCGCCTAAAAGTAAATTGGATGGTAATGTTGAATGGGAAAAAAAATAATCTTCTTAGGAGAATAATATGGCTGGAGAATCAAAAGTTATAAAAGACATAACAGAAAAAGTTAAAAATCCTACACAGGCTGCTAAGGGTACGATAGACGGATTGATATCTAATATCAATAAATTAGATTCTAATCAAAAAATACCAGCAGAGGATAGAGAAAAAATAAAGAAAGTTAGTGAAGATGTAGGTGGGATAATTAAAACAATAAATGATGTAGAAGAGCAGAGAGCGTTATGGCAAAGTAGATACGATACATATTTAAAAATAGCTGCAGGATATGAGGCTTTACAAAAAGTATACAACATTTCATCAAGTCTAAATCCAGTTGCAGCTGCACTAGCACTAACACAGGCAATTTTAAAAGATGCTGCAAATAGAACTAAGGCTGGTATTGGAGATGTAATTATAGCTTTAAAAAATACTCCAAAAAAATCAAAAGAGCTACTTAAAACAATGATGATTAAATTAGATAGAACTATAAGAAGAAAAGAAATTCAAGAACAAGAAGCACATCAAAGATTTTTAGATGATGGTTTTGAAGATGATTTAGAAATAGAACCATTAGAGTTTGATGATGTAGAAATTTAAAAATTATATATTTATAGTAAATAGGAGTCAATTATGGCAAAATCAAATAAACTTGCAAATCTAATTAGAGAATTAGTAAAGCAAGAGGTTAAAAAACAGGTAACTGAGATATTTATTAAAGAAGGTGTAAAGTCTATGACTGAAAGTGCGTCTAAAAATGATGTAATGGAAGTCTTACCTAAAAGAAAACCCAAACCTAAAAAAGAAGTTACCTACACTAAGAATCCTGTATTGAATGATATTCTAAATGAAACAGCAAATGCAGGTGATAGTGATTTTGAAGAGTATCCTACAATGACTGGTAAACCTTTTGATAGTACGAGAATGGCTGAAGCTATGGGGTATGGTGGTATGTTAGGTGATGCTGAAAGTCGTAGAAAACAAGCTGCTATACAAACTGCACAAGCAGTAGGAGCTGATACAAATAATGAAGCAGTTCAGAATGTAATGCAAGACTTAACAAAAGATTACAGAGGTGTAATGAAAGCATTAGATAAAAAAGATGGAAAAATATAATGTCTAACTTAGAAAAAGATTTAAATCCAGATACCTTTATAGGTATTAGTCTACCATTAGAATATGGTACTAAAGGATTTTTTAATCAAACAAAAACTACTTTACAACAAGCTCAACATAATATAAGAAATCTTTTACTAACTATAAAAGGTGAAAGGTTGGGGAATCCTACTTTTGGTAGCGATTTGATGAGGGTAATCTTTGAGCCAGAAGATGAGTTTTTAGAATCTAAAATAGAAGAGGCTATTAGATCTTCTATGGATGAATGGCTTCCTTACATCAATTTACAAAAAATAAAGGTTGAACCTAGTCTTGTACCGAATAAAGTTGTAGTAGATTTAAAATTTACAATAAACTTTGATCAAAATGTACAGACTCTTACTATGAGTTTAGGTCCTCAAGCACCATTTAATCAATATGAAAATGAGGATGATGGGCAAACCACAGGCAATGACGATGCAGGTAGTGGTTATTAAGGAGAATTAAAATGCCATACAGTCAAAATAAAAAAGCAGTAAAAGAAGTTAGATATTTAAATAAAGACTTTGCTTCTTTCAAATCCAATCTAATTGAATTTACTAAAATTTATTTTCCAAATACATATAATGACTTTAATGAAGCTTCACCTGGTATGATGTTTATTGAAATGGCATCATATGTTGGCGATGTTCTTTCTTACTATGTAGATAATCAGTTTAAAGAATCATTACTGTCTTTTGCTCAAGAAAAAAGAACTGTATATAATATGGCTCAAACTTTTGGATACAAACCAAAGTTAGGTGCACCATCTACAGGTATGTTAGATGTATTTCAAACTGTACCTGCAATATCAGAGGGAACAGGTGAAAATTATACAACTAATCCTGATTTAAGATATGCTATGGAAATAAAATCAGGTATGATACTCAATTCTTCAGCCGGTGTAAACTTTACAACTGTAGAAGATTGTAACTTTAAATTTTCATCATCTTATGATCCAATGGAAATTAGCGTATACGAAAGCGCAAATGATGTGCCTGTTACTTACTTACTAAAAAAATCGGTAAAAATCGAAAGTGGAAATATTGCCACAGAATTCTTTTCATTTGGAAATGCGACAAAATTTGATAGAATAGCCTTATCAAATGAAGTAGTTACTGAAATAATAAGCTGCACAGACGATGATGGTAAAGAATGGTATCCCGTAGATTATTTAGCGCAAGATACTGTATTTGAAGATATGGAAAACAATGCAGATACCGATCCTGATTTAGCTCAATATGCTGATCAATCGCCATATTTGCTTAAACTATTAAAAACATCAAGAAGATTTACAACATTTATTAGAGAAGATGGTAAAACAGAATTACGATTTGGAGCTGGGATATCCGATTCACCAGATGAGGAAATCATACCTAACCCAAATAATGTAGGTTCATCCTTACCTGGTTCACCAAGCTATCTCAATACTGCATTTGATCCTTCTAATTTTCTGAGTACCAAAACTTATGGTCAAGCGCCTTCAAATACCACACTAACAATTCAATACAGATATGGTGGTGGGGTAGATCATAACGCATTAGCTAATAGTATAACATCTGTTGTGTCGTCAACTGTAAACTTAAATACTTTAGGATTAAATCAAAATTTAGCTAATGTTAGCAGAGCTTCACTAGCAGTAACAAATCCTGATTCAACAACGGGTGGTAAGAGTGCGGAAAGTATTACAGAGGTTAAGAACAATACATTAGCTTACTTTCAAGCACAGCAAAGAGCGGTTACTAAAGCTGATTATATAACGAGAGTGTATGCTCTACCACCTAAGTATGGTAATGTTGCAAAAGCTTACATAGTACAAGATACTCAAATAGATCCTGCAAGTGTAAATCCAAAACCTAAAAAGAAGAAAAAGAAAAGAGCTATGGATGGAAAAGAGGTGATAAATATAGAACCACAAAAGCCTTCAGTCATACCAAATCCATTGGCTATGAATTTGTATGTATTAGGATTTGATGCCAATAAGAAACTAACTAATCTTAATCAGGCAGTTAAAGAAAATATACAAACTTTCTTAACTCAATTTAGAATGATGACTGATGCTATAAACATTAAAGATGCTTATGTTATAAACATAGGAGTTAAATGTAATATCTTAACTAAAGCTGGATACAACAAAGAACAGGTTATTTTACAAGCAACCGAAAAAATTGCAGCATTTTTTGATATTGAAAAGTGGCAAATTGGACAACCAATAGTTTTAGGAGATATAGCTTATCAGGTTTCTTTAGTAGATGGAGTTTCTGCTGTAGTTGCTCCTGATGATGAGGATGAAGAGTTAGGAAAAAATGAAAAACCGCCAATTGTTCAGGTTGTAAATAAACATTCTAGAACTGATGGTTATTCTGGTAATTTATATGATATAGTAAGTGCTACAAAAGAAGGAGTGGTTTATCCTTCTATGGACCCAAGTTGTTTTGAAATGAAATATCCAAACATAGACATAGAAGTTAGAGTCGTAGGTGACTCTACAGGAGGAGCTAGCTAATGCATTACTTTATTTTTCCTGATGTAGATAATACTTTATATTTTAACAGTTCTAGCTTAAATGCTGGATTAGATGAAATATTAGAAATTAGAAAAGATATAAAAGGCGATGGTACAGATGTAAAAGTATCTCGTATACTTATGAAGTTTGATTTAGCTGAAATATCTCAATCAATAGTTAGAGGTACAATCACTAATCCAAAGTTCTATCTTAACCTTTACGATGCTAACTCTACTGAATTAGGAGTAAGTCAATCATTATGGGCTTATCCCGTTAGTCAAAGTTGGGATGGTGGAGAAGGATTTAGATTTGATTCGCCTGTAACTCAAGAGGGTTCGAGTTGGGATTTTAGAACAAGCAAAAACGATGAAGATTATTGGAGACCTGAATCAGGTAGTGAGTCTGGTTCTTACTTTCAAGGTGGTGCATGGTTTAACGAAGTATACGCTTCACAATCTTTTGAATATGAAACTAAAGATATGAGAATGGATGTAACTCCTATTGTAAATAAGTGGCTGGATGGAACTTATCCAAATGAAGGATTTATAATAAAAAGAAGTGGTAGCATCGGAGATGGAAACCTAATAAGTGGTTCAGGCGAAGAAGGTAATAATGATAAGTTAGGACATTTTTCATTTTTCTCAAGACAAACCAATACTATATATCCACCAAAATTAGAAGTTCAATGGGAAGATGCTAAATATTCTACAGGCTCATTAAGCGCATTAGATAGTTCTGAATTAGAAGATTTGGTAGTTTATATGAAAAATATCAGAGACAAATATAAGGAAAAGTCAAAAGTAAAATTTAGAGTTTCAGGTAGAGGTAGATATCCTACAAAAACTTATTCTACTACATCTTCACCCTTTTTGAGTACAAAGTTTTTACCTGTATCACAGAGTTCAGGTGATGGTTTTTACTACTCTGTAAAAGATGCAGAAACAGAAGATGTGATTATACCATTTGGAAGCGGTTCGCTTGTTAGCTGTGATTCATCAGGTAACTATTTTAATCTATGGTTAAATGCTTTTCAAGCAGAAAGGTATTATCGATTTGAATTTAAAATGGTTAGTGGTAGCGGAACTATTGATGAGACTGTTCAATATTTTGATGATAATTTTACATTTAAAGTAGTTAGATAAAATGCCATATAGTAAAGAAGAACTAAAAGAATTACCATTCTATCAGAATTTGGTAGATGGGGATGAGCAAGCTTATCTACAGAATAGAGAAGTTATTAAGATGAAAATGGCTATTTCTGGATCTGCTTATGATGGAAGTTTGATTAGTAGAGATGAGGATGGAACTATACTTCTTTTTGAAGATCCCTATACAAACAAATTATATGAAGATGAAACAACAGAACTTTATGTAAGCAGAGTTGTAGACCAGTTAAAAGATGATGATTCAATAAATGATGTAATAGATAGAACAATTAGAGAATTATAATGGCAAGTCAATTAAGACCAGAAGATAAAGTAAGTATACTAAAAGGTGTAACTAAAAAAATTGGTGATAGATCATATGAAAATGGCTATTGGGGAAGTATAGTTCAGCGTGATTATGTTTTAGTAGAGTTACTAAACGAAGCAGGAACTGTGATTGATTACAAAGATTTGACTATAGCTCAAGCTGGTATTGAAATTGTTGATGAACAATTTAAACTCTTACCTGGTTCTCATCTAACCGCATTTGGATTTGAAACAGGCACTTTTAGAATACGATATAGGTTTATAAGAAATCTTGCAGGTGTAGAAAAACCTATATTATTAAGAAGTAAGGTAGGTTTTGAGAATAATATATTTGAGATAAATAGTGATGCTTCTAACATTTATATTACAGATGATAAAAAAATATTCGGAGTATCAGAAGAGGAGTATTTACAAAATCCTGAAACAGCGGAAAGATTATTTCTAACAAATTTTAAATATGTTGTAGATGCTATTTCACCATCAAGAACTGAAATTAGATTAAAAGCTAAAAATATATTTGATAATTCTTATTTAGGTGAATATAGATATCAATCAGATTTTTTAAAGTTACAAGAATCTATGAAGATAGAAAATGTATCTTCTGCTATTGAATTTATAGGAGTGTTAGATATACCAGCAAATCAGACTGCAGGAGGACCACCGCCACCTGTTAACTTTGATATAACACAAGATCTTAAAATAACATCAAATAATGGTGGATTTGCCTTTACTGATAATATGGAAGGTGGAACTTTAACCCTTCCTAATGCTTATCTGGTAGGGTATGAAAGAACAAAAATTAAAACTGATTTAAATATAATACCAAATTCAGAGTTTGAAAGATTAGAATTAAATTTAAATACAGGAGAACCAAAAGATATTAGTGGAATTGGATGGGACCCAAGCCTACATGGTGATGCAGTTCAAATAAAAAATTGGAGCTCTGGCTATGCAAATGGAACTGGACCTCATGTTGGAACTGAAGCCATAGGTTATCATGCAAAGTTTGTTCGTAACGAAGGAAACAGCGGAGGAACCTGTTTAAAATTTATAGATCAAAATAATGCATTTGTAGATTTACCTGACTGGCCAACCTTAAATTCACATAGAAGAATGATGGTTGGAACTGAATTTACAAATTTAGATGGGCTTGGAACTTCTGCTGGTGACATAATGAATATATCGTTAGATATGAAAAGTACAGTTGCAGGAAAGGGTGTTACTTTTCAAATGGTTTATCCATCTGAATTGGTTATTGAAGATGCTCCTGTAAGGCCTCCACAGGGATACTACGATCCTGCATCGCCTGGTCCATTTGAGTCACGGCCTGAAGATCCACCAGAAGGTTTTGTTCCTAATACAGCAGCAGGTGCTAGTACGCTTGAAACAAAACCACCTAGTTCAATAACGGATTTAATAGTTCATTTCAATATATCACCACCAGCATACTTTGCTGAAGTTGGACATACCACTTCTCTTCCAATATTAGGTGGTTCAGGATATTGGAAAGTAAGTAGTATCGATGGTGGTAGTATTGAATGGAGTCCAAATGTTCCAGATAGCTTTACTAAAGCAGGTACATTAAGTCAATTAACAGATTGGGAATGGGATGGTAGTCAATGGGTGGAAAGTGGATTAAATGTTCCTGCAAGTTTTCCAACGCCTCCAGCCGATACAGTTGCTCCAGCTGATTATTCAGGTTTTGATGTAGTTAATGTACATCCTTTTCAACAGCCAGGACAAGGTGGATATCCTAGATTTAAAAGAACGACATTTAGAGGAGATAATAGAGGTTGGCAGTCAGGTACAAATTTAGCTGCTAGAGATTCTTACCTTGTTACTAAATTGGGAATAGATCCTCAATTTCAAACTGATAGCGCCTTTCTACTGTTAAAGGATGATCTGATTTGGTTGATTGCTGAACCAAACTATACAACAAATAGTGATAAGATTCTTCTAATTACCTTTGACGAAATGTTTCCAGCTGTACATAATTCATTTGTAGATAACGGTAATGGTGGAACTCATTCTATATATGAGGATATTTTTAAGCAGGGTAGGATACAGAGTATAACAAGAACAAAAGAAACAGGAACAGATAGTGGAGATGATGATAAAACACGTAGTAATAATTTTATAGTTTTTTACAACGATGGTAGAGCAACCGATGAGTCCAATAAAGCTATGAGAGTTATTATAGCAGCTGACAATATAGGAGAATTTCACTTACTAAAAAATTTAGATGAAGGATTCAACGCAACAGTATCAAATGCTGGTGGTGAAATGGAATGGGCTTACAGAGGAGAAAAAGAATCTGGAGCAGAGTGGAGACATTGGGCTTGTGTTAAAGGTACTAATAGAGTTTACTATTTGGATGACGGAGATGGTGATTTCTTTGAACTGATAGACGATCAATGGTTTGTACAGGGTGAAGATTCAGGTGAGAGTAATTCTTTTGAAATTCACTTTCAAGGAGTTGCTAATAACTACTTTGATGTTTGGTTTAGTACAAAACATGCAGATGGTCATTGGTCTAACTATAGTGGTTTGGAAAATACTAATGGACCTGGTGGTGGTTCTTGGATAAACCTAAAATCTGATGAATCAGGTGTATCGGAAAGAATACCTCTTGCTGATTGGGCTTATAATGCTGGAGTAGTGGGAACTGCGGGTGCAGAATTACAATTTGGTTCTAGAAATCCTGGTGCTGCTAATTACAATCCTAATGCAATTTATGATGATGGTAGTACTGAGTTTGATTTTGATCAAAATCCTCTTAAAGAAGGTACTTTAAGTCCACAAGAACAATGGGAATGGGATGGTTATCAATGGAACAATACCGGTGGCTCTCCTACCTATACATATGAAAGACTTAATGTAAAAGCTTTTACAACTCAAGCTGGATCTTGGAATAGATATAATGTTGAAGCAGAAATACCAGAAAATTGGAATCCATTGGTTACATGGTATTTTTACATAAGAGGACATGATGCTTATGTTGGTGAAGGTAATGTAAATGGAACAGTATGGGTTGATAATTTGTATGTTGATTTTACATTAACTCAACAAGAAATATCTACGCCTATATATCGTGATTTTACTGCTAATATTACAAATGTAGTTGATTCTTCTACAGTAAGAGTTAGTAGAAACTATAATGATGCAGCTGCAGCTGTTGTTCAAGAAAATACTGATGTAGATACATTACCTACAGAAAATATCAATCCTATAACATTTGATAATTTTAAAGTTAGCTATTTAGTTTACAATCCATATGATTTAAGAACCTATCTAAAGTTTGGAAATCAAATGTTTTTAACTACTAACTTCAAAAAAGATGTGGTAAGCAATGGATATCCATTTTCAGTAGTTTACAAACTTTACGAACCACTTCCTGATGGTATTCAAAGAAATGACGAATTGGTTGTTATCAAAGAAATGGCAGATATGGTTGAGGAAAGAATTAAGGTAGTTGATTTTGTAGATACTGAAGTTGGTGATGTGGTTTTAAAAACACCTGATTTATCAAATGTTGAAAGTCCTGTACAAAGAATTACTACTGATTATAAAACAAGAAATGATATTTTAAGTCAAGATTCAGATATTGCTGAATCTTTAAGAAATGAATTTTTAAGTCAAAGTTTGGATAGTGCTGAAATCAATGTAGACTACTCTAAATTTAAAAACTTTATAAACTTCAGTTCTGTGAGAAGTAGAATAGAAAACTTTAAATATAAAGTTGAACAAATAGAGGCTGAAACAGCAAAAAGTGCTTCTTATGCTGGAGTTAGTGGTTCTTTTGAAGATATAAACAAAGCTTTAAATAAGATAAACGAATACAAAAATGGATTTGATGGATTTGAAAAATATATGTATTTTCAAAGTTCGTCTTATGTAAGTAGTTCGTTAGGGCAATTTTTTGATAATGCATGGCCAAAAGTACCTGGCGGAAATGGAAGTTTTGAAAATCCTTATGTTTTAGCTAGTTCAACATCAGATCAAGCAAAAAGTTGGTATAGTGAACAATTAAGTAGTGCTTCTGTTTACGACACAGATAACTTTAATAGACTTAGTAATTTGTTGCCAGAGCATGTAAAAGCTAATACATCTAATCAAACTTATTTGAGAATGACAGATATGTTTGGTCAACACTTCGATGATATCTGGCTTTACATAAAAGCTTTGGGTGATACATACGATAGAAGAGAAAAACTTACAGAAGGTGTCTCTAAAGATTTATTAGAAAGTGTTGGTAAATCTTTAGGTTGGCAATTAAGTGATGGTAAAAGTTCAATTTCATTATCTAAATATGCTTTAGGTAAAGAAGTTACAGGTTCTTCATACTCCAACTATTCTACAAAATCAGAACGTGATGTATCAAGAGAAATTTGGAGTAGGATAATAAACAACATGCCTTTCTTTTTGAAAAACAAAGGAACTGTTAGAGCTATAAAAGGACTGATAAGTGCTTATGGTATACCATCTACAATTTTAAGAGTACGAGAGTATGGTGGTCCTGATTTGCCAGATGATGCAGTTCCACAGTTTGAGATTGGTAGAAAATTTACAAAGGCTTTAGATTTCAGAGGAGCTCAGTTTGTTTCTAGTAGTTGGATAGATGATGTGGATAGCGGTAGAAAGCCCGACACTATTGAATTTAGATTTAAATCGCCTACAGGATCTAATCAAATATTAGTAGAAAAACATCCAATAGATTCTGATGTATCATCTAGTTTCTATATTAAGTTAAAAGATAATGATTCACCTGATAATTACGGATATGTTGCTTTTCAAATAAGCGGCTCTGATGGTATGAAGGAAATATCATCATCTAACTTACCAATATATGATAACGATTTTTATTCTGTTATGGTTCGTAGAACTTCTGGCAGTGACAATCCAAATGTTTCACAATCTTTTGAATTATCGGTTGGTAAGTACGATGCAGGTAGAAGTAAAATACATTTATATTCTACATCTACATTAGTTACTGATGTTGCTAGCTCAGCTTCTTACAATGCTAATTGGGAAACTGATGGTAACATATACATAGGTGGTAGTGGTAGTATTGCTTCTACTGATATAGGAGTTCAGTTTAGTGGTTCTATAATGGAGTACAGACATTGGACAGAAGTCTTAAACACAGGTTCATTTAAAAATCATATAGCTAACCCAAAAGCTTATAATGGTAACTCCCTTTCTTCCTCTTATGAAAACTTAGTACTGCGATACTCATTTGATGATAATAAAGATTTAAGTAGCGATACAGATGGTATTCGTGATACGAGCGCTAATCAAACTTTTACTATGCCAGGTGTACATAATGGATTTACAGGTAACTTTTTTGGTAATGTGGTTGATGAAACAAAAACACACATACCAAGCATAGGCGCTTTAAGAAGAGTTACAAATAAAATAAGAATAGAAGCAAATGCACCAAAGCCAGGTGCTATATTATCTTATAAAGAAAGAGCAACAAAAAGTGCTTATGATTTAGCGCCAGTAGATTCTAATAAGATTGGTGTTTATTTTGCTCCTACCGATGTAATCAATACTGATATAATAGAGTCAGTAGCTAATTTAAATTTTGATAATTACTTAGGTGATCCAAGAGATGTTCAAAAATTAGAATATAGGGGGTTGAAAGATGCATCAAATAATTATTGGAGAAAATATACAGGTAAAAATGATTTTTGGGATTATATTAGATTACTAAAATATTACGATCAGTCTATTTTTCCACAAATTAGAAAGATGATACCTGCTAGAGCAAAATCTAATTTAGGAATATTAGTAGAACCTAACATATTTGAAAGACCTAAAGTAGTTATAGGAAAAGATCCTGTTATAGAAACTCCTATTTATAGAGATACTATAAAAATTATGGATGATTTTGTTGAAGTTACTTCTTCTTTTAATCACGACAGATTTACAATCACAGATTACAGCGCTTACGACTCAGTAATAAATTTATCTAATATAGATAGTGGTAGCAATGCAGTAGTTTCTATGAGTGCAGATTACAAAACTTACGAAGGTAATGTGACTGGCTTTAAGGATGAAGTATATAAAAATACGATATGGCAGAGAATAGGTGAGGAAGGATCTTACAAATCAGGATCTGTTACAACTGGTGATGTAAAATTTGCAGAAGTATTACAACCTATAATCAGCGAATCCAGAATTTATGGTAATAATCAAAAGTTAATGAAGTTTTACAGCACAGTAGAAAATGCTGCGAAGGGAGTTGCTAACTCATCCTCTTTTTATAATGTGGATATAGACAATTTAGTAGAACATTGTCAAGCTAAATTTGACTCCTACTATGCAGGAGTTAAGAATACAAAACTAACCACATTTGATGGTGGACCGCCAGTTGAAGTTACCATTACATCACCAACACGATTGGTTAAGAGCAAAGGTGGAGAATCATCATTAGATACAGGTGAGGGTAAGGTTGCTAAATTTTTACCAAAGAAAAAGAAAAAGAAGAAAGGTGGATTTTTCCAACAGGCCTTTTCTAAAACTAAACCTGCTACAATACAAAAAGCTATAAAGCAAGCAGAAGAAGATAAAGGAGATTTTTTAACATTTCAAGAAACTATGAAGGTGGTTAACAAATTTAAAAAAGATAATAATCTTAAAAAGTAAGAAATAGTCTTTTATTTAAGAAAAATTAGAATTGATTATATTTATATATGAATCAAAATTTAAAATCCAAACAATACATTTAGGAGTTTTTTTATGGGATTTCTCAACAACACTACAGTAACCGTAGATGCTATCTTAACTAAAAAAGGTCGAGAGTTATTAGCACAGGGTTCAAACGCTTTCAATATAACAAAATTTGCATTAGCTGATGATGAAGTAGATTACAAACTATTTGATGTTACTCATCCTAATGGTTCAGAACAATATGGTGCAGTCATTGAGAATATGCCACTACTTGAGGCATTTGCAGATGAAAATCATGTGATGAGATATAAGTTGGTAACTTTACCAAAAAATACTCAGAAGATGCCTATTATTTCAGTTCAACCAGCAACTGTTCATTTTACGGCTGGTGCTGGATTGGTTCAACCACCAATAACAGTAGCACCATCTACTGCTAATGTATCTGATAATTCATACACATTTATACTACATGATCAAACTATAACTACTATGGTTGTTCAAAATCCTGCTGGTGGACAAGGTGGTGGTGGAGCTACCACTCCATTTTTCTTAGGTGATGATGATGCTCCAAATAGTAAAACACTTGTTGCTAAAAGTGTTAGGTTGCAAGTTAAACCACTTGCGGCTTCGGCTGGTACAAGCTCTAAGAGTACACAACTAACAATAGTTGGCAACGATACAGGTGCTACAATCTCAATTACAGTTAAAAATAGTGTGGTATTAGGTACTGGTAACCAAACATTATTTCCATAGGAGACATAAGATATGGCTATTTATAAAGAATTTGACATACAACCACAGAACAGCGCAGAATCTGGTGATGTTATAAGTAATATAAAAGATATTGTATCTTCAGGTATGTGGGCAGAAGGTGCTGCTTCTATCACTACATTCTTCACATCTTCAGTTCAATCTGGAAGTTCAGGTGACTACTACTTAGATGTGTACTCTTCTGATACGGCTACTGATACTCAAGCTAAACCTCAATTTTCAGTAGCTTATGGACATTTTAATGGAAGTGGATCATTAGGAAGATCGGGTATTACAGGAAATAGAGCAGCTGCTTCTATTTATAGACAATTATCTCAGACACTTTTAGGACCTGGTGAAGATCAATTTACATTTGCAGGTTCTGGAGCTCATATAAAACCAAAGTATGTATATGCTATATCAGTAAGTAGACAACAACTTCGTGAGAAAATGGATCCAGGTAATTGGGAATTGAAAATAGGAACTAGAAGATTTATTGACGATAGTGGCGCTACCACAAATCCTGCAGTAAATCAAGGTGGTAGAGTATTTAACATCGTTAGTGGTTCAATTCAAAGCGGAACAGCTGTTATAAAACATACTGCAACAGAACAATTTGGTGGTGCTTATGGATTATTTTATCCTGATTTAGGAATGTTAGTTTTTAACGGACCTATAATAAACACATCTGCTTCATTGGGAACTGTAACGACAATAAATACTCTCGGTGGAAATAATGATAAATTCGTTGCAAAAATAAAAACAGGTGCTTATTTTCAGTCTCGTAGAGAAGAAGTAGTGACATCACAACATTACTTTTGTAGAGTTCCAAACAAAGAGTTTAACTTTAGTTCTAATCCAACATTTGCTACGGCTTCTGATGGTTCATTTACTCAAGCGACTTTCTTTAAGAATCCAAAGACATTTATAACACAGGTTGGATTATATAATGATGCTGGTGAATTACTCGCAGTTGCTAAACTAAGCAAACCTTTATTGAAATCTTACTCAAGAGAAGCTATTATCAAAGTTAAATTAGACTTCTAATTTTGGGAGATAATAGTCATGTTTAAAAGACTAGACCCACAAGATGTAGATAAGACTCCTTTTAAAGTATATAAAGAGTTTACTGTCACCAATAATGACAGCGGTAGTGGTGTGTATAATTTTAGAGCCATTAGTGGAAGTCATCGTAATTATATATCTTCAAGTGCTGATGTAAAACATTATCCATCGGCTTCATTCTATTCATTACCATCTTATTTTATGATAAACAGTAGGTATTACAGACAAACAAAACCTGGTGTTAGAAGAACAGTTGTAAATCCTTATAATAATTTTGCATCAAATAATCCCGATCAATACAGAATGTTACATCAATCAGCTTCTATAATTTCAGTAAGTAAAACTATGTATGGTGAAAGAATAAAACCAGGTTCTATAAGATTAGAAGATGACAGTACAAATGATACAGTAGTAATAGTTGATGATGCAAAAGGTAATTTATATGATTTAAGTGTATCTTCTAGTTTTGCCAGATTTGCTAGCCATAGTTTTAGTGATGATTATAAAATAGATGAAACGGGTAGCTTTGCAGGTAATATTTTTTACGAAGAAGGAGTTTTAGTAATAACAAATACAGGCTCAAAATTTGTAGATGTTGGAACTAAAGTTGGAACTGATGGGTATTCTTTAGAGTATAAGTCTCAAGTCACACTAAATGAATATTCATATCTTTGTATAGCTGGAGAAAATGAGTTTAATTCATCTACAAATATATCTACTACATTTCAGAGAAGCGGTAGTATAAATGTTTCAGGCTCTGATAGTTGGAGATTCTTTCCAGCTGGTGATGCAGCAAACAAATCTGGTTCATACAAACATTCATACGAACAGGCGACGAGATATGCTGCTTTCACAACACATTCTAAGTTTCAACCTTATATTACCAAAATAGGATTATACAATGATTTTGATGAACTGATTGCTATTGGACAATTATCTGCTCCAATTAAAAACGAAAAAGAATTAGCTTTAGGTTTCGTAGTGAGGTTTGATGCGTAATGGGTAAGTTTAAAAAGATGATGGAACATTCTTACTTAATTAATGAAATGAAAATAAAAGTTCTTTCAGGTCATCTAACTGCTTTAGATAAAAGAGTTGTTAAACAGATGTTGGATAAAAAGATGGAAAGCGGTAATGTGAAAAAGACGGATTATTTCATAAAAGATATGGGCGGTGGTAAATATGAAATAACTCAAAGAAAAATGGATGCTGGAATCGGAATAGGTTCGAGAAAAGTTTTGAGACATTATAAATCAAAAATACAAGTCAAAGAAGGTTTGGTATCTGAAAGAATAGATTATATGGATACAGCAAAACAAATGGTAAAAAAGTATAATCTGAAATCTAAAGTAAAGATGGTTTCAGGCAAAAACTATGGTGATTACATTCCTGAAACCGATACAATAACAATAAGACCATCTTATAAATCAGTCAGAGAGTTCTTAATGACTGTATTGCATGAAATACAACATGCTTTAGATGCTGATAATTTAGGTAAGAGAAAATTTATAAAGAAATACAATCAAGCTGGTACAATGGCTGCACACGGTGGATTAGATCCTCATGATGATAATAAGTGGGAAGAGAAAGCAGAAAGATTTGCAGAAAAAGAAATAAAAAAATATTTGAATAATAAATAATTTCTGTATATATATTACTAATGTTAACATTTAATTTGGTTATAAAAAATTCTTATAGGTTTTTTAATAAAATATCTTTGCCTTGAATTATATAATCTGAATTAAGTATTAATAATTAAAATTTATAAGCAATTAAGCATTAAGCAAATAAGTAATAAAGCATTATAATAATATGAAAACTTCTTCAGCGAAGGCCAAAGGCCGTAGACTACAACAAAAAGTCAGAGACTTACTTTTAGAGACATTCACAGAATTAGAACCTGATGATATCAGAAGCACATCAATGGGTGTATCAGGTGAGGATTTACAATT
>Ga0098043_1000101_pt1 | contig 27042 bp, 36 predicted proteins | sample 9B_taG_FD_92581 | JGI IMG/M metagenome (GOLD analysis project Ga0098043, IMG submission 92581) | Marine viral communities from the Subarctic Pacific Ocean - 9B_ETSP_OMZ_AT15188_CsCl metaG | ecosystem: Environmental > Aquatic > Marine > Oceanic | place: Subarctic Pacific Ocean | collected 2015-01-10 | reverse complement strand
TTGGTGCGAAATTATCTTTAAGTATCAGTAAAAATAACTGTGTTTATTATAAAGGTAAAGCAACTGAAGAATTTTTTAATGCTTGGAAGCAAAATAAAAAAGAATTAAAGGAAAACGGATATTCTTTAACTAAAGGTATTTCTTATAGTAAACCAACATTTAAAGGAAGTATAAACATCAATACAGATGGTGAATGTTGGTATATAATAAAATACTTCACACAAAAATAATTAAACGAATTAAAACCAAAAAAATAAAAAACAAAATGGAAAAATTATCAAAGAGAAACATTCAGGATTTAATTGACGCGGTCAACAATCAAAAAGTTGCAACAGAAAATTTAGTTGAGGAACAACAAAAAAACAGAAACGATTTATTAAACAAACTTTATTTAATGAAAGGTTTGGCGATTCAAGAGGAAATTGAATTTGATATGCAAGCAATCGTCAACAAGGGTGAGGAATTTGTGAATCCTGACCAACAAAACCTTGCAGACGATGTGAAAGAATGCATGAATCAAATTGTTAAACACGGGGACACGTGCAAGGATTTGGAACATTATGACAAATCAGGAGAATGGGTTGTGAATCTTTGTGACAAATTAAAAGACAAACCAATGGTGAAATGGAGTTCGGGTGATTATCACAAAGTGTTTCAAATAGAGAACGAATGGAATGTGAGAACATCTTTAAAATATTGGACTTTGAAATCAGAGCAAAGAAATTCAAGAAACATGACAAACGCTGATATATTGATTCAAAAACAAGTTTGGTTGTTACATGACGCATTAACTAAGTTTAATGAAATATATAAAGTTTATTAATCATGACAGAAATAAAAATAAAACACGTCCAATTAATGGAACATTTGAATTCAAAAAATTACGCTTGGGAAATTTCAGATTGTGAGGGTTACATTGTTTATCAAGATTGGAGCGAATTTGGAATTGATAAAGAAGTTGATTTGATATTGCCGACCGAATTATTCAACAAACACAAATATGTTTTGCCAAGTTTTTCAAACGGGAATCCGTGTGACGTTATTTCGGCGGGAAATTTAAACATTATGGAATTACACGCAGATGAAAGAAATGACGAATGGGACGATTATGAAATTTGTCAAGTGTTCTTTGATAATATTAACCAAATAAAAGCAATAAAGATATGACATCAGAAATTTTTGTGGTTAGTAATTACACGGACGTCAATTCATTTGAGGTTGATTTGTATGAAGAAAATGAATTCATGATTGAGTTAATAAAAGAAAAACTCAATATTGAAATAAACGACAATAACACATTAGAGACGATTTCCGTGACTTTAAAGGTTGAATGGGTGTTTACCATTGAAATGAGGAGTTGGGGTGTTAAAACGTTGTCTGCGTATCTCACAGAGGTCAAAGACGTTGAATGTTTCATTTCAATTCATGATGAGAATCAAGACGAGTTTTCTGACCATTACTTGACGTTGGATTTGTCAGAGTTTGAAATTGAATCTCAAGAACCTGACGAATTCAATGGACAATATAAATTGGGGAACGTTCAAATTAATTTTAAAGAGAAAACAATTCATGGAACATTTATTTAAAAAAAGAAAATTAAAAAAATACATTTGTCAATATTATGGTTGGATTGCACATTATGGTGATTGGGATTGTGACGATTTTATTATAATGGCTTATGATAAAAAAGAAGCGACCGAAAAAATGAATGATAAAATGAAAACAAGATTAACCAAAGGTGAACCAAGCTTGATGTTGTTATCTACTTACAAAGCTAAAATGAAAGCTTTTGAACCTGAATATAAAAAACAAGTTGAGGAAATTAATAACCAAGTAAAAAAATGAATAATAAAAGACATAAAGTCACACTAACAGAAAAACAAATTGATACTTTAACAAGTTTAATTGACCAAGAGTTTTTTTTTAGTAACTCAGCCGCACGCATAAAACATTTGAAAGCGTTATATTCAAGGCTTATTCATTCAACCATAGATAAAAATAAACATATAATAAATAAATAAAACTAAAAATTATGTCAGAAATTAAAGAATTAATGTCAGCAAAAGACGAATGTCTTGCAATATGCAAATCCATTTGGTCATGTAAAAACGCAGAACAAAAAGAGGGGTGTTATAACATGTTGGAAACCTACATTAAAAAACATGGTGAGGACAATGTTGGAATCACATTTATTGAAATAGAATTAGCAAGATTGGAAACACTCATTAAAAAAATGGAGGAAAGAAATAAAAAGCTCCAAGAGTTAACGGAACAAAGACAAAAAGAATTGGAAGCTGAAGCAAATAAAAATCCACAAATTGCGAAAGATAAAAAAGAATAACTCGTTTCTTTGATGAGTTTGTTTCCATTGTGAGGGTTGTTCCTCATTTTGGTTTTTTTGGTGAAAGGCAATGTTCCTGATATTACGAGGACATTGTCTTTCTTTTTTGTATAATTGCCAAATGACAAAACATTCACACCACTATTATGACCAATACAGAAATTTGCCGTTTGATTACGACAGATTAAAAACAAATCCAATTGAGGACAAAGAAAAAACAAAAGACATTCCACAAGTTTATGACAAAGTAATCACATTAAAAGTTAGTGAGGAAACATTTGAAGCTTGGGAATTGTTGTGTGAAAATTGGGGTGATGTAATTGGTTATGATAATAAATCCAAAATATTTGAATTTGCAATCATTGAAGCTTTGAACGTTCCAATTGCAAGTTTGGGTGGTTTCACAATGTAATGTTAAAAACAATTTTCATGTTATAAAAGAATGGTTTTATTTTTAATTACTTTTGTGAAAAAATAAATCATGTCAAATAATCTAACCAAAAAAATGAAGCGAAAAACGGCACCTATAAAAAAGGAACAACCAAGAACAAAAATCACAAAGGACGTATTGTTGAAACACTTGGAACAAAACATGGGAAACATCACATTGGCTTGTCATTTTGCGGGTTGTAATCGTTCAACATATTACAGATACTATCAAGACGACGCGGACTTTAGAAAATCGGTTGACGATATTCAAGAAGCTGCGTTGGATATTTGTGAGGCGGAAATGTGGAAATTAATCAAAGAGGGGAATGTCCCAACAATATTGTTTTACTTAAAAACAAAAGGCAAAAAACGTGGTTATGTTGAAAGACAAGAATTAACAGGTTCAAACGGAACACCATTAATTTGGAAAGAAACAAAATCATACGACAATGAAGCTATCCAAGAAACAAACTCAAGCGATTGACATTTTAGAGGACAAGACCACAAATGTTTTGCTTTATGGAGGTGGAGCGGGAGGAGGAAAATCAATGTTGGGTGTTTATTGGATTCTCAAATCAGCTTTAAAATATAGAAAGACACGTTGGGTCATTGGACGTTCACGTTTAAAAACTTTGAAAGAAACAACACTCCAATCGTTTTTTGAGGTGTGTAATATGCAAGGATTGAAAGCTCAAGTTGATTACACTTATAACGAAACCAAATCATTAATCACATTGCATTATTCAGAATCCGAAGTTCTATTGAAAGACCTTTTCAGAATGCCGAGTGACCCACATTTTGACGGACTTGGTTCATTAGAAATTTCGGGTTGTTTCATTGATGAGTGTGCAGAAATAACACCGATTGCATATAACATTTTACAATCACGGATTCGTTACAGATTAGACGAACACAATATTATTCCAAAAGTTCTCATGACTTGCAATCCGTCCGTTGGTTGGATTTACACACAATTTTATAAGAAACACAAATCAAAAACACTCCCTGCGAATCAAAAGTTTATTCAATCTTTAGTGACGGACAATCCGAATATTTCAAAACATTATATTGAACAATTAAAACAAACAGATATGTTGACACAACGCCGTTTGCTTTATGGTGATTGGGAATTTAGTGATGACGCAACAAGATTGTTTCATGTTGATTCATTAAACGATATGTTCACAAATGATTTTGTTATGAAAGGACAAAAATTCATGTCGGTTGATGTTGCAAGATTTGGACGTGACCAAAGTGTCGTGTGTGTGTGGAATGGATTCAGATGTGAACAAATATTTACATGGGACAAAAACACATTAACTGAATTAGCTGATAACGTTCAAAGGATTGCGAATGACAACATGGTTTCACGTTCAAACATCATTGTTGATAGTGATGGCGTCGGAGGTGCAATTCCTGACATTTTAAAAGGTGTTAAATCTTTTATAAATAATTCAAGAGCTTTGAAAGGTGAGAATTATAAAAACTTAAAATCACAATGTTATTATAAGTTTGCAGAACGTGTGAAAAAAGGTGAGGTCTTTATTAATTGTGTTGACCCTGTTATGAAACAAAATATAATCACAGAATTTGAAATCTGCAAACAATATGATATTGACAAGGAAAACAAATTATCAATCACACCAAAAGACCAAATCAAATCCATGTTGGGTCGTTCACCTGACTTGTCGGACGCGATAATAATGAGAGAATTTTTTGAATTGAGAAAATCTCAAATTGTCTTTTTTAAATAGTTGCGAAAGAAAGTGCGAAGCCGTAAAACAAATTTATATTAGTTTTGTGAAGTTATGGGAAAAAAATTTAAAACATTGAATTCGGAACACAAAGAAATTATTGAAAATTATTTTGGAATGATTGACGAATTTATTTATAATATAACAGAGGACGCAGAACCTGAAAAATGGAAAATGTTTCAACCATTAAAATCGGAGTGTATAAGATTACACAACGAGCTTGGTCAAGACATTGAAAATGATTCACCGATTAATTACACGGAATGGGTTTTTATGCTTCCGAATTTTTTATTGTTTGGTTCAATAGGATTTGCAACAGCTTTAAAGAACACAGACAACATCACGGATATTAATGAGGACATTAAACAATTATACGCTGACATGTCAGCAACCATTTTAAATCTTGACGCGATGTTGTATGACCACCAATCAATAATGGAAAGAAAAAAAACAAAATTAAAAAACAAACTAAAAAAGAATGATTAATTTAAAAGTCGGAAAAAACAAATTGGATTTGCCAAATGAATGGTCAGAAATCACAATCAAACAATATGCAAAAATTGTGAGTATATTGCAGAAATATGAAGTGACTCCTGAACAAATGAAAGAGAAAACAAAAGAGGAAAACGAATTCAACGCGATACGAGCAAACGTTGAGTGTTTTGCTTTTTTAACAAATAGTGATGTGGCAACAATTGAGAAATGTCCATCAGTTCAAATTGAAAAATGTCTTGATTACATGTTGAAATTTTTAAACGCAGAGGAATCAACAATGGAGACAAGAGAAATCAAAACATCTTTTAATTTTAAAAATGAAACTTATTATTTCCCAACAATAGATTTTAAAGAAACAACGTTTGGTGATTATATTGAAGCCGCTCAATTGAATATGTTAATGAATAAAAAAGAGGGGTTGAGGTTTGCCGTTTTACCTGAACAAATGGCGATTCTTTGTAAAACAAAAGAACAAGAAAATGGTTATGATGAGAAACGAGTTTTAAAACGTTCAAAAGTGTTTCAAGATTTACCAATGAATATTGTTTGGGACTTTGTTTTTTTTTTGACAAATCTGAACGCGAAATTACGGGAAAGTTTGAGAACATTTTCAAAGGAGGAGAAAGAATCAGTGACAGACACGCAACAGCAAATTGGGAAATCATGAGTGGTTATGGTTGGTTAAATACATTGTATGATGTGGCAAAGTCAGGATTGTTCACAGAACCTCCAATGAATGCAATTAATTCCGTGAGGAATCAAAATGTTTGGGAGGTGTTTACTTATTTAAGTTGGAAAACAGCTTCAAATGAATATGAAAACGCGGTGAGGGAATCAATTGAAAACGAAGCAAAAATGAAACGTAACACAAAAAGAAAATAAAATGGCAAATAACATTTCAACATTACAATCAATCGTTTCCGAAATGGAAACTCAATGGACGTCTTTCAAGTGTGACGAAGCAAGACAAACAACAAACAATGGGTTTCATTTTGGTTGGTCAAGTGAAGTGAATGAGATTCATAACAAAACACTGCCGTTAATGATAGTCAACCCACCAACCTCATCAATGGACACGGGTGATTTAACAAGGAATTATGGAATCCAAACATCGTCTTTCACTTTACAAATTTATCAATATGCACCATCAAAAGCGTATGGACAGCCGTCAAAATATATCACAACATTATGGGACGATTTGGAGTCATGTTTTTATGTTTGGTTGGAAAATCTTTTGAACACGTTGGGTTCAAATGTTTGTTGGTTAGCAAGTCCAACGTTATCAATAACAAGAACAAAAGACGCTGCAAATGACGCGTTGTTTATGATTCAAGTCAATTTAAACTTACAATATTATCGCACATGCTTGACACTAAATTAATAAACGAAATCGCTGACAATATATTAATTTTGTGGGGAACAGAATTAATCAGGTTGAAACGTAATGCTTCGGGAAATTTAATAAATTCATTCAAGGCAAATGTTCAACAACCATCTGAATTTGGATTGGTTGTTTCATTAATGGGTCTTGATTATTGGGACGTTGTTGAGTATGGAGTCAAAGGAGCTGACATTCCGTTTAATCCAAGTCAAAGAACAGGAGCTCAAAATTCAAAATATATTCAAGGTCTGATTCGTTGGTTAAAAATTAAAGGAGTTTCAAGTGACAATAATGTGGTGAGGGGAATTGCTTTTGCAATCGCAACAAAACAAACATCAAAAGGAGGTGGTTGGGGGAAAGGAAATCCAATGGATAAAAATAAACTTGGATTCATAAGACGAACGGAAACGGGAGTCAATAATCAAATCCAAAAAATTGGTGAGGTATATAATAAACAAATTGAGAAAATGATTATGGGAGCAATTCCCAAAGCTCAAATAATAACAATATAAAAAAAATAAAATGGCTTTTGTAACAATAACATCACAACCCGCAAACCGAGACATTGTTTCGTCTTTGTTACCCGTTGTTTATAATTTTAGCGAATTAACCGCAGACACATTGAACGTTGTTGTTCAAGTTCAAGTTTGGAATGGTGCAACAATGTCCCCAGCGTCACAATGGGTTGATGTTGGAGGAAAAATGAGGTGTGCTTCTCTATTGAATAACGCGGGTTATTTTTACATTAATATTGAGGACATCATAAATCCTTATACAGACGCACACGTTTATCATCAAACACGTTTAGGGACATGTGACGGAATTGCAAGTGGAACGGATTTTGTGGACAGAACATTAACAATGTGGGAATATTACGGGAACAGATTATTTAGAATCAGAGTTCAACGTGAATATTTAGACGGAACATCGGGTTTGATTACTCTTGACCCAAACATCACAGATTCAAATTGGTGCACAGGACATGAGGGAGCTCAAAAGAATGAGTGGAATTTTAAAGAAATGATGGGTGATTGGGACAATTTCAAATTGGGTTACGATTCAGGAAACACAACAAGAGGTTATTTGTTTTTATTAAATAACGTTCCAAGATATAGACACCCAAGATTTGTTGTTGATGGTGAGTCACCCGCAATTCCAAATCAATATGAATTATCAATGAAAACAGATGAGGATTTTATTTATTGTTTTTTCGCTTGGGACTACGTTGCGGACGTTAAAAACAGAATTGAATTGTTAACTTATAATAAAAGTGACACATTGTTAAACACGCGACAATTTGAATTTGACGCTGACAAGGACGGAATGAAATCATTTATGTGTGGTGTGAGGTCAATGTTCGCTCGTAACGTTCCAAATGCTGCAGAGGGAAACACAGCGGGTTCGGAATTTGAAAATGTTGCATATTATAAATTGAAACATGATTGTGAACAAACACCCGCAGGAACATGGCGAGAAAACATCGCGGCACCGATGAGAATAAACATTGACAGAACATGCAAAGGCAAAGGTTACAGACGTTTCATGTGGAGAAATCAATTGGGTGGTTGGGACACGTTTACAAGCGACGGAAAATATGAGGAAAGCACAAAAATTCAAAGAGACACATATCAAAAAAGAATTCCCGCTCAAGGAGCTCCCGTTGATGAAAGGTTCACGTCTCTTTTTACTTATGGAAAAAGCAATTGGTCAAATCAAACAACGAAAGTTGGAAAAATTGTTTCACACAATTTGACAGCAAGAGAGGCGGAATGGTTTGGAATGATTGCTTCGTCAGCTCAAGTTTATGTCAAAATTTTAAGAGATGGCGATTTGGTGAACCCACGTCCGATTTGGAGGGACGCCGAATCTTTTGAGGATTGGAATGAGTGTGATTTTTGGACACCCGTTATAATAAAAACTAAAACAATAAAACATTATAAATCAACGGACAAATATCAAAAAATTGAATTTCAATTTGAGTATGTTGTGAACGAACGATGGGGACGATTATAAATAAAAAAAACTAAAACATGGCGGCATCAAATCCAAATATTGTCTTTGAATTAATTGATTCCTCAACGGGAAATGTTGATGGAAATTTAGAGATATACAACCCAACCGATTTTCCATTGGCGTTGACATTTACAATTAAAGATGTTATGGACATGACCTCATCAAAAGGGTCGTTTTCAAAATCATTTAAAATTCCCGCAACCTCAAACAATAATCAATTATTGAAATTTGTAATTTCGGATTCATTTTATGATTCACATGTTTTTGTTGAGGGAAAAAAAGCAAGAATTTTTGTTGATGGAGTTTTGGTTCTTGAGGGTGGGTTTCAAATAAAAGGTCACGCAATTAAAGGTGTTCCACATTATTATAATTGTGTTGTGTTTGGAGACAATTACAAATGGGTCAACGCATTAGACAAATTGAATTTATGTGAGATTGATTTCACGGCGGGAAATTATTATCCGAATCACCCGCACATTATTCAATATGGACGTCAAAACATTATGGACACATGGGAATATTCAGAGAGCGGGGAATTGATTGGAGGTGTTGGGACTCATGTTGTTTATCCACTTGTCAACACGGGAAAATGGTTGTATTTTGACCAAGTTCACCCCGATGACATGGCACCCGCAATTTTCATTCTTGACATGGTGAAAGTCATGTTGGCAAAACAGGGTTACACTTTAGAATCTGACTTTATGGATTCAGATTGGTTCAAAAAATTAATTTCTGTAACACCGAGACAATCATGGGAAAATGACGAAACAATTCAAGAAACTTATTCGTTTGAATATGAACAAGAAAGTTCGGAAACGGGTTGGAAAAAGCCGTGGGAATTTAGAGACCCCGCGTCTGTAACACCTGACAATTTCAAGGGGTGTTGGTCGGATTTGGTTGTTGTTTGTCCAACATGTGACCCAAGTGGACTCATCACTCAAACAGGATTCACGTCAGGACAAATTCTTGGAGCTGACATCTTGAATGATGGTGAAACATATTTTGGTTGGTATTGGGGAGCGGGAACAGCTTCAAACACACCAACAATTGGGACGATGTTGGGTCTTGCTTTTGGAGGAACACCACAATCTCAATTTTTAGGAACAAAATGGGATTCGGTGCCAACATGCACGACTTTCAATCCAACACCCGTTCCAACAACATTTCACTCCGAATCATTTCCTGATGGAGCACGATTTCAAACAAATTTTTTAGGAACGTATGAATTCAATGGAAGCTGCAGAGTTGAAATGAATAATGACGCCGTTATAAACAACGACCCCGCTCCGTTTGACCCATACGCGGGTTCAGTTTCCTCACATTTTAATGACGGGTTTTATTATCCTGAATATTCTTATGGGTGTGGTTGGTCAATGTTGAATCCATTGGAGGGTGAATCTGTTCGTCACAGATACAGAGCAAACACATGGTTAATGCATTATAAAGATTCAACGGGACAGGTTCATGCAAATTTAGTCGCAAGAGGTTATTTGGGTGAAACGGGAGGTTGGTCATCACCAAATTCAGGTTGGTGTTCACCGACAGGAAGCACGCCAACAGTCAACAATTTGCCAAGTTCAACAACGGGAAATCTTTATCATGACATGGGTTTCACAGGTGTTGAAATTGAAGTGTTAAGCGCCAATGATTATGTTTATCCATACACGGAAGTATATGAGGAATCTGAATTGGAGGAGTGGAATGAATGGGCAGGTGGTTCGGCAATACACACCAGAACACAATGTCAATATAGGTTAAGCAGAATGAGATTCAATGGAGGAATAACCGACCAAATTGTTGATGGTGGTTCGGTTTCACTTGCGAATTTATTGCCATGTGATGTCACACAATTAGAATGGTTGAATGGATTGACAGGATTGTTCAATTTATATTGGCAAGCTGACGAAATCACAAAGACAATTAAAGTTGAACCCCGTGACAATTTCTTTGAGGGAGCTGACACCGCAGTTGATTGGTCGGACAAAATGGATTGGGGACGAAAACAATCGGCAAAATATATTTATGATTCATTAAAAAGAAATCTTTGTTTTTCTTATGAGGAGGACGGAGCCGATGGTTTTGTTGAGGAAAGAAATCGGAGACGTGGTCAAGTGTGTGAATTAGGTTCTCATGTTATGGATTTGGGTGAATTATTTGTCAATGAGGAACAAAAGATTGGTTCTAATTATTACGCTCCAACATACATGTTCAGAGACAAAGTGATTGCAACAAATCCATCAAAGGCTCCTTATATTCCCGTGATTCATTCCGAATATTCAACCATTTGGAATGCAACATCTAACAATGATTATCCTGACAAGATTGACGAACACACAGCGAGAATTTTATTATGGGGTGGAAAAACACCATTAAATCACGCAGACGGATTCTCAAACGCAAACAAATGGAGGTGGTCAAAACAAAATCCATCGGCGGCTCCTGACGAATTAAATTATTATCCATTTGCAGGTGTTTATTGTGATGAGGACGAAACTTATTTTGGACAATTAACAATTGGTTCAATTGACTATTATCCACAATTGTATTTTGAGGACGTATTGGCAAACATGGCTCAACCAACACCTGCAACATTTGCAACGTGTGATGGTTTATATAAGGTGTTTTGGGAAAGAAATATTGAAAATTTATTGACAAGACCCAAAATCAAAACAGCGATGTTTAAATTAAACGCTCAAGATATTTCGGACATGGAGTTTCAAAAATTAATTTATATTGAAAATTCAGAAAGTGTGACATATTACATCATTAATAAAATTGTTGATTACAAACCATCAAAAAATGAATTGACAAAGGTTGAATTGTTTGAATGGACATTGGCAAAACCAAGAAAATCAACACATGGTCACACGTTAGGTCAAGAATATGGTGTTTCTTATGACACAGGAATCGGACAAATTGGAACAAATAAGGTTGCTCACATGAAAAATTATTCGTCAAATCTAGGTTTGACAAATGTGAATCGTTTAAAAATATCACAACAAAGTAATTTGACATTGAATTCACCATTGGACGTGACAGGAATTGACCCCGTTCAAGAAAAAACAGACACACCAACGAATCCAAAATGGGAAATTGTGGACACGACAGGTCAAAAAACAACAAATCCAAATAGTGGCAAAAGTTACAACATTGGAAATAATAACCGAATGAAAAATGGAGGTGGTGTTGTAATTGGAAATAATAATTCAAGGCGAAATTTAGGAAACGGAATTGTTATTGGACAAAATTCAAATGGTTGGGACAGAAAGAAAGGAAACAATATTATTTTTGACGTAGGTCAAGCGAATCCAGCATTAGTGATTGACGGCAGAGGAAATGTTCTTGAGGGAGGTGGAGGAGCAATCGTTTTCCAAGATTCGTCAGGAAATTTCATTGAGGTTTATACAGAAGTAAAAACAGATTGGGGGCAAAATACAGAATATAGAAAGGTTTTAAAAAGTAATTAAAAAATAAAAACATGGCGTCATTAGAAACAATTTTAAACATTAGGGTTGAGGGAACATCAGACATGGTCAAGTTAAAAGACCAAATCACCCAAACAGAGAAAGGTTTGAAAGAATTGAAAAACGCTCAACAAAAAGCAGGGAAAGACGGAAAGGTTTTCACAAAGTCAATTGTTGAAGCGGAAACAAAATTAAAAGGTTTGAGAAAGGAATTAAACTCAAGCAAAAGTGATTTGTTAAAAATGAACGCTGCAACCGAATCGGTGGGGAAATCTTATAATGATTTAACAAAACAAAACGCTGCGTTGTCGGTTCAATTAAGGAAACTTTCTGACCCATTAGGAAAAAACTCAAAAGAATTTCAAAAAATTTCGGGTCAAATAAAAAACAACACAACACAATTGAAACAAATGGACGCTGCAATGGGACGTTCACAAAGAAATGTTGGAAATTATGGTCAAGCATTTTCCTCATTAGCAATGAAAATCACAGGTGTTGTGATGGCTTTTAAAACAATGGAACGTGTGATTGGAACATTTGTGGATTTTGAATTTGCAATTAAACAAGTCGGGGTTGTTTCAGGAGCAACGGCAGAGGAAATGGAAATGTTGGAGGAACAAGCGAAAGCGTTGGGTGGTTCAACAGCGTTCACGGCTTCAGAGGTTGCAAACTTACAAATTGAATTGGCGAAATTAGGATTTGACCCAACCGAAATTCAAAACATGACCTCATCTGTTTTAGATTTGGCGTTTGCTTTTGGAAATGATTTGAGTCAAACAGCGGAACAAGTCGGAATTGTTTTAAAGTCATTCAACATGGACGCTTCCGAATCGGCGAGGGTGGCGGACGTCATGGCTTCTTCATTTGCGAATTCAGCTTTAGATTTGGAGAAATTTTCGGTTGCATTTCCGAAAGTGGCGTCATTAGCAAACGCAATGAATTTTTCATTAGAGGACACAACAACATTATTAGGTGTTTTGTCAGATTCGGGAATGGAAGCTTCAACAGCGGGAACAGCTTTAAAAAATATATTTTTAAAACTAGCAGACCCCGCAGGAGATTTGTCACAAGCTCTTGGACGAAACATCACGTCAATTGATGAGTTGATTCCCGCATTGCAACAATTAGACCAACAAGGGGTTGACGTTGCGGGAATGTTAGAATTAACAGACAAAAGAAGTGTGACAGCATTTGCGACATTTTTGAATGGAACACAGAAAATTGAAGCATTAAACAAAAGTTTAAAAGAGTCACAGGGAACAGTTAAAAACTTTGCTGATGTAATGAGGGACACAATGAAAGGTTCGTTGGACGAAACCAAATCCGTTGCGGAATCTTTTGCAATTGAATTAATTGAGGAATTTTCACCCGCAATAAATTTTGTTCTTGAGGCAATTCAAGGATTGTTTGAAATTTTAAAGAAATTTTTACCAATATTAAAAGGAGTAACAGTTGCTTTTGTTTCTTATAAAGTTGCATTGATTGCCGCTAAGGTTGCGACAATAGGTTATCAAGGAGCGATGGTTGCTGCACGTCTTGCGACAGCTTTAATGAGGGGAGGGATTCTTGGTTTGAACAAAGCAATGAAGCGATTAAATCTCACAATGAAATCAAATCCGTTTGGTTTAATAGCGAGCACCATCACGACAGGTTTGGTTTATTTATCTGATTGGATAACAGGAACAGATGACGCGACAGAAGCGACAGAGGACTTGAATAAAGAGTTGACAGAGGAGGAAAAATTGATTGAAAGCTTGAATGAAACAACACAAAAATTTGAGGACAAACAAACAAAACAGATTGCAAATTTAAAGCAATTGAAAATGGAAATTTTGGACACGAACCGAAGTCAAAAAGAAAGAAACGAATCTCTTGAGGCTTTTAATAAAATTTCGCCAATTACAATCACAAATTTAGGTGATGAGAAAAAACTCGCGGAGGACGTGGCAAGAGCTTATGACCAAACAGTTAAAGCGTTGAAAAATAAAATCATCATGGAAATGTCGGGTGAGAAAGTGAACAAAATTTTACAAGAACAAGTGAAAGTTGAACAGGAAATTCTTGATAAAAAACAACGAATGACAGAAGTTCAAGAGGGACTCAATAACTTAAACGCAATTTTTGACGAGACAGAGGCTGACATTGGGGCTGACCAATTTGAGAACATTGTTGAGGTTGCTTATGAATTGGGTGACGCGTTAACAGACACCGAAAAATTATATCAGAGTATTGAAAACCAAAATTTCGCACACATTCAAGGTGAAATGGCGAATTTGTCACACATTCAGGAACAAAATATCATTGAAGCTGATGAATTAAATCAAAAAATTGGCGAAATTCCAGAGGGTCTTTACGCAGAAGTTTCCGAACAATTATTGAATCATAGTGAATTGAGGGAAGAAAATAAAACTTTAGCGGAGGACATTAATTTTTTAGAAAACAAAAGTTATTGGTTGGCGGAAGATGTAAACACCGAGCTTGGAAAACGTGAAAAATTATTGGAATTATTAAATTATAAAGCGAAAACGGGAGGGAACACAAGTGACAAAGCTTATGAAAGTGAATATAATAAAATTAAAAGAAACGCGACAGAGCTTGAAAAGAAAATTCAACAAATAACACTTGACCAAGCTCAAGAAATAATGTTGTTTGAGGAAAAAGCTGAAAAAGAATTAATGACAGAGGAACAAATCACAACGGGGAAAGCTGCTATCCGTGAAAAATACACTAAAAATATTGCAAAACTTGAGGGTGATTTGGTCAAGGTTAAAACTGAATTGAATAAAGCTGACAAAGAACATGAAAAAATCATGGACAGAATCAACAAACAATTCAAAACTAAAGACGAAAACAACAAAACAGAATTGGAACAAAAGCAAGAACAATTGGACGCTGACCAAATAATTTTGGACAACCTTATTAAATTGGAGACGGCGGGAGCTCAATTAGCAAAAGAAAGAATCAATCAGGCAATAAAAGTGGCGAAAGTTAAATTGGACATGGCGATTCTTGAAATGCAAGCGTCTGACGATACAACCCAAAATCAAATTGACAACATTAACAAGTTACAACAAAAACTCAATGATTATCAAGTTGAATTGAATAACATGGGAGACACACCTCAAATGCAATCGGGTTGGCTTAATAAATCAATATTTGGAACGGGAGGTGAGGACGGCGAGGGTGATGGAGGTTTCACAGGTCAAGATTTCTTGGAGGGGTTAGGAGCAACGTTGAATGGTGTTATGGGTGTCATGAATGAAGTTAGTAATTTACAACAACAACAATTGAGTCAAGAGTTGGGTGTGATTGAGGAGAATAAAAATAGTGAAATTGAAGCTTTTAAAGAAACGCGTGAATATGCGGTGATGTCAGCTGAACAACAAGACCAAGCGCTTGAAAACATTGCAAAGAAACATGACGATGAAATGTTGGCTTTGAAAATTGCTCAATTTGACAAAGACCAACAAATGGCAAGGTCTCAAGCTATAATGGCGGGAGCGATGGCAATTATGCAAATTTGGTCAGGAACAGGAACGGGGAACATTATCGCTGATTCAATATTAAAAGGATTGATGACAGCCGCTCAAGTTGCGATGACAGCTTTACAATTAACAACAATCAACCAACAAAAACCTCCAACAGCTGAATTGGGAGGAATTATGGACAATTCATTTTTTGGAAATGGAGGAATGGTTCACGGACGTTCACACGCTCAAGGCGGAGAAAAATTTGCAGTTGGTGGACGAGTTGTTGAATTGGAGGGTGGTGAAGCGGTTATCAATAAACGTTCAACAGCAATGTTCAAACCAATGTTGTCGCGTATAAATCAAGCGGGAGGTGGACGAAAATTCGCAGATGGAGGAATGGTTTTTGCGACAGATTTATTGGAAACTCAAGGAATTCAATTGGAAAGTTTATTGTTAAATCAAGAGCCGCAACAAGTGTTATTGGTTGAAGCTGACGTGACAGATTCACAACGAAGTGTGGAAAATATTGAAGCAAAAGCGTCATTTTAATAGTTAAAAAAAAGTAAAAAAAAGTTTTATTTTCTACTCTAGGAATTTTAATGTATTGTAATAAATCAAAGTTTTAATAGTAGGATAAGCAAAACAGGTCAAGTGTCTTTAAAACGTCTTTAAATACCCTTAAAATGAAAATAACAGAAAACAAAGAAACACAACAAAAAAGGCTGAAAATATGTCAAAAATGTGAACACAGAAAGTTGAAATTTCTCGCAATTTTTAACGCAGATTCTTGCGGTTTATGCAAATGTAATTTAAAAGCAAAAACCAAAATGTCAAAAGAATGGGGAGGCAAATGTCCAATTGGAAAATGGTGAAATTAACGACAAATTGTTAAAAAGAAAAAAACATGGTCATTCCAATATATTCAAAAAAACTTAATATTGTAAAACAAAAAACAGACGAAAAAATCATGAACAATATTCAAAAGGTTGCCGAGAACGTCTCATTGTCCGACCAATTAGAAATTGAAAAAATCACAAATCAAATAAATTATGACGCTCGTGGGAATATTCAATATTCAAGAAATCAAGCAAAAAATTTATTACCTTATTTTCAAAAATACTTTGACCCAAATGTGAGTGGTTCAATTTTTGGTTGTGGTGGGTGTGCTCAACGATTGGTTAAAACAATGAAACAATTAACAAATTATTTGAATGGCAAAACCAAATGACATTGAACATGTTGACAATTTTGTTGACATAATATGGACAGAGGTGAGAACCCGTTTCGGGGAATTCGCCACACCAAAAGACGTGATTTTTCATTTAGTTGAAAGGGGAATTTGTGAACCAACCCGTGTCCGAAATTATTTAATTTTAATTGACTTTGACAGATTGTTGGTTGAAAACAAGGGTCATATCACACACACTTTTATGGATTTGTCAATTGAATATAATTTAAGCGACAGACAGATTCAAGGAATTGTTTATAAATACCGAAACAAATTTCACAAACAAAACAACATTAAAAGAACCAAAAAAAGGGAGAAAATAAAAATTTCCAAAAAGTTCGTCAAATAAATTTTCTTTAATTTTAATTTTGTGGTCATGACGCAGAATTGGTTTGAGTTTAAAAACGAAGCAACGTCAGACACAGCCGACATTTGGATTTATTCAGAAGTCGGGAGTTATGACACCAACGCTTCAAAATTTATTTCAGAATTACAGGACGTTAAAGATAAAAATTTAAACGTTCACATTAATTCTTTAGGTGGAGACGTATTTGACGGACTCGCTATTTATAACGCATTAAAAAATCACACAAAAAACGTAACAATTAAAATTGAGGGAATAGCCGCTTCAATTGCTTCGGTTATAGCAATGGCAGGAGACAACGTTGAAATGGCAGAAAATTCATTATATATGATTCACAATCCTTTTGTTATGGCAGGTGGGGACGCGACGGAATTGAGGAAAACAGCTTCAATCCTTGACAAAATAAGAGACGAAATCGCAAATATTTACTCAACAAAATCAAGTTTAGATTTGGAAACGTTGGTTGGTTTAATGGAAGCGGAAACATGGTTCAACGCTAATGAAGCGAATGACTTGGGTTTTGCTAACGGAATCACACAACCATTGAAAATTGAAAACAATTATAATATTTCAAAATTCAGTAATATAACACACGACAAAATTAATTCAATATTAAATATAAATAAATCAGAAATCATGGCAAAAGACAATTTAAAAACAAATGAGGTGAAAGAGGAAAAAAACCTTTTATCTCAAATCAAAGAATTATTCGTAAATCAAGCACCCGAAATCAAAAATGACCACGAGGAGGGTCATGACGAATCTGAAGCTGAAAAAACAGATTGGGCGAAAACTTACGAGGAAATGAAAGACAGAGTTGAAAATCTTGAGGACGCGGTTCACAGAATTGAGGAAGCAATGGGAATGAAAGAGGAGGAAATGAACGAAGCGAAGCAAGAAATTCAAGACAAGGTTGAGGAAATCAAAGCTTTAACAGACGAAAACTCTAAATTAAAAGCGGGAAAAACTGACGTTGTTGCAAAAGCTGACCCAAGTGTGGTTGAGGTTGAGAAATCAGCAAGTCCAAACATGGCGTTTTTTAACGCAATGGCGGAAACGTTAAAGAAAAAAGCATAAATAATCAATAATAATAACTAAAAAAAAGAGAAAAAATGGCAAATGTAGCACAATCAAACATCGGGGCGACTTATTCAGGCGCTAATTTTTCGGAATTATTTTTGGAGCCAATCTTTAGAGATAGCGACATTTTCCAATTTAGGGTGATTCCGAATGTTAAACACAAAATGAATCTTTACACAGCTGACGCGTTATCTTGTATCGTTGCAAAATATACAGGTTGCGGAGGTTCTGAAACAGGTGAATTCAATGTGAATGACAAAGTAATAGAAGCAGGACGTTTAAGAGTTGCAGTTTCTGAATGTCAAGACGCGTTTTTCGGGACTTACATTGAGGAAAGTTTCAAAAATGGAATCAACGTTTTTGATTTAACAGGAACGGACTTAATGGACACAATCCTTGCAAACGTTAGACAATCAATCGGAAATGACATCACAAAATTAGCTTGGTGGGGTGACACGGCAGAGGCAGGAGCTTCGGCGTCTTGTTATGACTCAACAGACGGGTGGTGGAAATTATTAAAAGCGGACGCAACAGTTAACGGAAACAAAGTGACAATCGCGAACGGAGCTTTAACAGCTGCAAATTGTTTAGACGCATTGAGAGACATGTGGGCTGCGGCACCAAGTGCTCTTGCGGGAGTTGATAACAGAGACAAAGCGTTTTATGTTACACGTTCAATATTTGAGGGTTACATTACAGCTCTTGAGGACTTAGGAAATTCGGAGGGTTACACAACATTAGTTGATGGACGTCCAACGTATTATTTTAGAGGTGTTGAGGTTATTCCAATGTATTCTTGGGACACAGCAATTTCACAAAGAGCAATCGCAGATGACAATTGCGCGGTTTATGTAGCAAAACAAAATCTTGCAGTTGGAACAGACACAAACGACCCTCAAGGAGAAATGAAAATGTTTTATGATGACTTGACAGAAAAAGTTTATGTTAGAAGTTATTTCAAGATGGGAGTTCAGTTTTTACATGATTCAATGGTTCAAATTGGATATTAATTAAATTATTAACTTTTAAAACATAAAATAAAATGGCATTAACAACAGGACATAACGTGGTATGTTGCGACAGAAACAGGAGAGGAGGGTTGAAAACTATTTGGTTAGCAAATACGGACGACATCACATCTTTCACGCTTGACGCAACAGCGGGCTCGCATGGTTACACAGCAGTGACAATGACAGGAGCGACAACATTTTTCAAATGGGAATTTGACAGAGGGACAGCAGGTTTCACAGCTTCAGCAACAAGAGAAAATGGTTCAACATTAATTGACGTTTCACTTGAATTTTACATTCCAAAAGTTACGGGAGAAGTAAATCACGATTTGATGGAGTTGGTTACAAGTTGCGGAATGACGGCAATTTGTGAATCATACGCTGACGATTGCGCTTCACCAGCGGTGACGTATAAATTCGTTTTAGGTTGGGACGAGATTTTTGAGGAAACTGCTTATATGGAATTTACGTCAGGTGAGGAAACGACAGGAATGGCTCTTCAAGACGCGAATGGAACAGCATTAACAATAACAACACAACAAGGAGAATATCCAAGAGAATTCACGGGGACAGTTCCTGTTTAATAGTTGAGATTGTATCTGTAAAACCTCTAGGATTTTACTTTATTAACAAGAGAAAGCGAATATCTTTGACGGGTGTTCGCTTTTTTGTTAAATAATAAAAGTATTTTTGAAATATAAAAAAATAATAAAATGAGTTTAAAATTAAAGAAAAACATTGCAGGTTCACGTTCGTTTCGTTATTCAATTGATGGAGTTTTGAAAAAATTTATTGTCTCACAAATAACACAAAAACAATTGCAGGAGTTACAAGACGCAGGTTGTGATTTTGTTGTTTCTGATAATAAAAAAATAAAATCTAAAAAATCAAAATCAAATGAAACGAAAAAAGACGACAGCGCAAACGATTAAAAAAGCGGCTTCAAAATTAGGTTTTGCAAAGTTTGACATTATAAATCTCGCAGTTCCTGAAAGAATTGATGAGGTTGCAAATATGCAACGAATTAACACACCTTATGTTCCATTTGGTGTTGACAATTTATTTCCTCAATTTTTAGCTGAAATAAAAAGAAAATCACCGACACATCGTGCAATTTTAGGTCAGAAAAAAATTCTTTCAATTGGTCAAGAATTTCATTCAGAAAATGAAATGTTAATTAGGTTTATTGAAAATGTAAATATTGACCAAACATTGCGTGAAGTTTATTCAAGTATCATTGACGATTATTATTCGTTTGGAAACGCTTATCTTCAAATTGTAAGACACAAAACGGGAATAAATCTTTATCATATTGACGCAACAAAATGTCGTATTTCAAAAGACCAAAAACAGGTTTATATTCACCCCGATTGGACACAATATCAATCAACGAAAAAAGACCAAGTCATCATTCCTGTTTATCCTGATTTTGACAACAACACGTCAATTTTACATTTTAAAGATTATGAACCAACATTTTCTTATTATGGTTTACCTGACTTTGTTGCGGCTCTTGAATGGATAGGAATTGACAATCATTTGCAAAAATATAATTTAACGAAATTTGAAAATAATTTTACACCAAGTTGTATTGTTGAAATCAATGGAGACATGGGTGAAATGGAAGCGGAGGAGTTGGTTAAAGAAGCGCAAAAGAAATGGACGGGTCAAGGAAACAATTCAAAGATTTTATTTCTTGTAAAAAATGGAGACACATCACCCGCAAACATTACAATGTTGAATGATAGTGCTGACGGGTCTTTTATGGATTTACAACGATTGACGTCTCAAAACATAATCACCTCACACAGATGGCAACCCGCGATGTCAGGAATTGTGAGTTCAGGAAAATTGAATTCAACGGGGTCGGAAATCCGTGTTGCTTGGGAAATGGTGATGGGAACAATTATAAAAGATGTTGAGGGTCTTGTTTTAAATAAAATTAAAAAGACAATTCGTCAATTGACTAATCTTGACACGGACGATTTACAAATTGTTTATGAACCACCAATTTCATTTTTATCTGACATCACGCCGTCAAGTGTGTTGACAATAAACGAACAACGTGAATTGCTTGGGTTTGAATTCAAAGAAAATGGAGACGTGTTATTAACTAATAAAACATCAAAATAATATGGCAATTGAGGAAAATTATATGGCAGACGCTCCGTTTATGACAGCGGCGGAAGTGATAACCTTATCATTCACAAATAAAAACACGGACACAAATTTAATTTCAACGGAAGTGAGAAAGTTGGCAGAAATTGCACATATTATGGACGCGATTGGACGTGATTTTTACATTCATTTAAAAGACGCATTTGACGCGGGGACTCAAACAACAAATGAAACGACATTGATGACGGATTGGTTAAAACCAACGTTGGCTTGGTTTACAAGATTTGAGTTAATTGTTGAAATTCAACATCAATCAACATCGTCAGGAATTGTCCACAATATTCCTGAATTTGCAAATGTTGTGAGTTCGGACGAATTAAACGTTTATAAACAAGACACATATCGTAAAGGGAAAGTGATGTTGGAACAAATGATTAAATTTTTGGACAAAAACTCAACGGAATTTCCTGAATATGCTGATGACAGCGACGTTGATAATTTATGTAATAAAAACAAAAACGTGTCTAAAACACACGGAATGATAATATATTAAAATTATGCCGTTACCTACTCCAAAAAAAGACGAGACGAAATCTGAATTCATAACACGTTGTGTTGAGGACAAGGTGATGTCAAGTGAGTTTGAAAACATATCACAAAGAGTTGCCGTTTGTCAATCACAATGGGACAATAAAGACAAACCAAAAAAAGAAAAAAAATATAATGAAATAGAATATGACCATGAATATAATTTCACCGAGAAAGAAATGGAGGAATTGCATGAAAATGGTGTGTTGTATGTAACGCAAACAGACGGAGAGGGAACGGAAATGGTCATTAAATTCACTTATCAAAACAAATAAACATGAGTAATTTACACAAAGATTTGCCAGACGGACAAATTCACAATCCAAAAGGATTTGACGGAGCTTCAAATGAAACAAAATTAACAAAAAACGCAAGTGGTTTATTGGAATGGGTTTCTGATTCAGGAGGAGGAGGTGGAGTGACACAGATAATTGGAGGAACAGGGATAACCATTAGTCCCGCTGGAGGAACAGGGGTCGTGACTATTTCGGAAACGCCAGTGATTGTGAGTCCGTATGAGGTTGCGGTTCATAACAGGTGTTATGGTTCATTGGAGGACACAAACGTTTATGCGTTATCTGTTCCAAACGGAAACAACGAACACAAATTTACAATTAGTTTGGGAGCAGCAGGAACAACAACCATTTCACCAAAATTAGCGGTTGGAGGAGCTATTTATTCCGTTACACAAGCAGGTGAGGAAGTTACAACATGGGTTGGTCATATTTTCGGAACAAATGGATTGGACGTCAGATTGACATTGTGGCACGTGCCGTGGGGTGATTGTCAAAGTGAAAATTCTCCCATTTCAATGTGTAATATTGCAAATGTGAGTTTAGGATTGACAGGAAACAACACACCAATTTGTTTTTCACAAACATCAATAAGTAACGAATGTGCAGAAACGGCGGTGGGTGATATTTTTATTATAACAGCCGAAAACTTGGGAGCTGAAGCAATGACTTTTGGATTGGAAACAACAATGAGAATAAAATAAAGTTTATTTATAAATTAATAATGTCAGTAAAAATGCAAGATATGATTGAAAGAATTTGTCCAATGACAATAATGTTAAACGTGTCCGCGATTGGAATTTCCATGACCGATTTTGAAATGGGTCTAAAATTGATTTCATATTCTGCGGCGATTGTTTGGACTATAATAAAAATAACAAAGGAAATAAAATTTTGGAACGATAAAACCAAAAGTTAATGAGTAAAAGAAACGGAAAAAATAAAATCAGATTGGAGCATTTAAACAAAATTAATGCGATTGACAAAAGATTAAAAAAGAAAAAAATCAAGGAAAATCCTGATGAGTCCTCAAAATTGTTAAATCAACGAAAAACAATTCAACAAAAGTTAAAAACAAAATAATAAAATGGAAGTTTTTGATTTAATTGAAAGATACGGAGTGACGTTGGTTTTGTTGGTCGGTTGTTTCTACGCGTTATATCAATTTTTTTTCTTTAGCATTAGAGAAGTGAAAAAAACTTTTGAGAAACACCATGAAAAAAATGCTGACAACATGCATGAGGTTAAAGAAAAATTAAATAAAATCATTGAGTTAGTAAAAAAGAAATAAAATGGGACAATATAAATATTTAGTAATTCATTGCACCGCAACAATTGAGGGTGTTAATATTAAACCCGAAACAATCAAAGAGTGGCACATGGGGAAAAATGGACGTGGTTGGTCACGGGTTGGTTATTCTGATTTAATCACACTTGACGGGGCTCTCCATAATATGCATTTTGCAGACGGAACAAACCCGAACGATAATTATATTGAATATTCAGAAATGACGTGGGGTGTTAAAGGAATAAACAAATATTCAAAACATGTTTGTTATGTTGGTGGTCTTGATAAAAATAAAGACCCAAAAAACACAATGACCCACGCTCAAAGAGAAACACTTGAAATTTATATTAAACATGAAATATTGAGACACCCCGATTTATTAATTGCGGGTCATAATCAATTTTCAAAAAAATCATGTCCTTGTTTTTTTGTTCCAAATTTATGCAAGGACTTGGAAATAAACGAAAAAAATATTTACATGGAAAATCCGAACCATTACGGAACGGGAATTTAATAATTTAAAAAAATATAAAATGAAAATTTTAAATATGTTCAAATCAAAACGTTATTCAATCACATTATTCATGATGTTTTCATGGTTGGCGTTTGGTTATTTAGGAATTAAACAAGGAACAAACATGAGTGAATTTGCGGCGTATTTTGCGGCTCTTTCACCTTTTGTAATTGGTTACATTTATGGAGAAACAAAGAGACCATCAAACGAATGTCAATGTTGCAAAGATTGTGAAAATTGTCAACAAGGAAAATGTCCCAAAAAATAATCATAATAATTGTGAGTTTTATTCTAACCTCATGTTGCACGACAAGGCAATGTGAGGTGAATAAAGCTGAACAAAAAATTTATGAGTTAACACAAAAATTTCCTGAATTAGAAAGACAAAACGACACAATTGTTGTTCGGGACACAATCAAAATTGAAACGATAAAAGCGGACACCTCATTTGTTGTTTCGGACTCTAATCAAACGGACACAATAATTGTTGAGAAAGACCGAATCAAAATCAAATATATTAAAACGGATTCCGTTGTTTATTTAACGGGTGAATGTGAGGGTGACACAATTTATGTGACAAACGAAATTCCCGTTGAGAAAGTTGTGGTCAGAGAAAGAACATTCGCAGAGAAAGCAAAGGAATGGACTTATTTTATTTTGGCGGTTGCGGGTCTTTTATTAGTGGTGAGAATATTTTTTAAAGATATTTTCAAAGTTTTTAACTTATTCAAATAATTTTGAAAGAGGAAAAAAACTTAAAGAATCCAAAACAATTCCGACCACATTGGAATCAACCATTACAATCCTTAATTTCTGAATTTAGAAAATTTCCCGAAACAATTCAAGTTAAATCGTTGAGTCATATTATTGAAAATCTAAAAAATGGACATGAAATAATCATTGACGATAAAAAAGACAAAAGAACCATAACATCACAAAAGTCACACCGAATCCAAACATTAGACGATTTGATTGAAGTGTGTGAAATTGACACCGAAGTTTGGGAAATTGAACGTTATATTGTCAACAAATGGGAGGTTGGGTCAACAATTGATGGTCAGGTGATTGTTGAACCATTATTTCAAATCAAAGCTTGGTTAAAGAAAAACAAAGACATTTTCACATTAAAAAAGTTGAAAACGGAATTAGTTGATGAGGTTAAAAATTTCGCTCCAAATTATGTTCCAATAAAATATAAAAAAATTCAACAAGGTCAATTGTTGGAAATTAATATTTTTGACCTACATTTTGGAAAATTATGTTGGGGGAAAGAAACGGGAGACAATTATGACACAAAAATTGCTCGTAAACGTTATTTAAACGCGATTTCCGACATTATTTCAAAAGTTAAGTGTTATGACATCAAACGAATTGTTTTTCCAATTGGAAACGATTTTTTTAATTCCGACAATTTAAACAATCAAACCACCGCTGGCACCCCCCAAGACGAGGACGTTCGTTGGCAAAAAACATTCAAGGCGGGACGTGAGTTATTAATAGAGGGAATTGACATGTTGTCTCAAGTTGCTCCCGTTGATGTGATTGTGGTTCAAGGAAATCATGATTGGGAACGTTCCTTTTATGTTGGTGATGTTTTGTCTTGTTGGTATCACAACAACGAAAATGTTTCTGTTAATAACGAACCAACCCCGCGAAAATATTATAAATTCGGAAAATGTTTAATTGGTTACACTCATGGAAATAATGAGAAAATTTCTGACCTCCCCTTAATTGTAGCGTCAGAACAACCAAAATTGTGGTCAGAAACTAAATATCGGGAAATTCACATTGGTCATTTACATCACAAAAGAGAAATCAAATTCATGTCAACACAAGAGGTTAAAGGAATTGTGTTGAGATACATGCGTTCGTTATCAGGAACAGACGCGTGGCACAATTTAAAGGGTTACAAGGGAGCGGTTCAAGCTTGTGAAGCTTTTATTTGGGACGAAAACAATGGAATGGTGTGTCAATTCTCACACAATTTGTAAAAGTTTGACGAAATTTGTGGAAATTTCTTTCATTTTATTAAACAAATTTTAACTTTTTAACCCCTTTTTTAAACTTTTTTTCATTAATTTTAACCTAGTAAATAAAAAAAACTTTCAATTTCCCCTTTTTATATGAAAAATTGTTTTACTTTTGTCGTCAGAAAGTTCATTGAAATATTGAAACACAAATTTGAAAAACCAGCTTTGTCCAAAAGACAAGTTAAATTGAGGGGAACGGAATGAAAGAGTTTCCTAAACATTGAAATTGAGTAGTGAATTTGAGAATTCAAAGATTATGAGAGAATAACCAAATACTTATAATTAACCAAAAATTAAAAGATGTTTCCTTGGCTGATTGGTGGGTAAGAAAACACCCTTGAATGTTAACATTAAGTCGTTTGATAGCGGCGAAAGGAGAAATAAGCTTGGAACTGATATTTTAATTAATTGAAGCCAAAACCTTTCAATAATTATTTGTCTGATTTGACGACCTCATCAAATTTTGTGTTTCTTTAAAATATAAAGATGTTGTGGTGAGTAATTTGAAATTCGCGGTTTCAAATTGGGGTGTGAGAACCTGAAAATGTCGTAATCTCGTAACAGGAGGTTTTGCAAGACCAAATGTGACAGCGACCCCAACCAAAACAACACCAACCTCGTCATGAAAATGTCGGGGTTTTGGTGGTAGAAAACGACGCGTTTTGCGTCAACCAAAAAAACTAACACTGACGAGTCAACAGGATAACACGGACAAAAAAAACAATGGAACACACAATTAATATTTCGGAAGAATTAAAACAACAACGTCAAATGATTTTAGACGAAATCAATGGTAAACGTGAAATGTTACAAAAAGCGATTGAATCTTTGACATTCCACAGAAACAACACAAGAAATCTTGAAAAAGAAATTTATGATTTACAACAAGACACGGGTTCAGTTCCTCAAAAAATTATTGACAAAAGAGACACAGAACATCATTATGCAAGGTTTCGTGAATTTTTGGCTAACAGATTAATAATTGAGATTAAAGGTTGTGAAACAATGATTGTGAATGGAGGTTGGAATCACATTCATAGTGATAACAACATTGAATATTTATTAAAATATCAATTAAAATAAAAATCAAAATGGAAATAATAATTTTAATCGGAGTGTTGTTCATGTATGAACACGCGAAATCAGTCGGAATGGTTGACGGCTTTGAACACAACCAAAATA
>Ga0098043_1000099_pt1 | contig 27383 bp, 28 predicted proteins | sample 9B_taG_FD_92581 | JGI IMG/M metagenome (GOLD analysis project Ga0098043, IMG submission 92581) | Marine viral communities from the Subarctic Pacific Ocean - 9B_ETSP_OMZ_AT15188_CsCl metaG | ecosystem: Environmental > Aquatic > Marine > Oceanic | place: Subarctic Pacific Ocean | collected 2015-01-10 | reverse complement strand
TGCTGTTGGTCGTAAAGCAATGGAAAGCAACACCTCTGGTACGCAAAATGTTGGAATAGGTAGAGCTGCACTGGCAAGTAACACTACAGCCGATAACAATACTGCTTTAGGTTATACAGCTTTGTTATTAAACACTACAGGTGAAAATAATACAGCAGTTGGTTCTTTAGCACTAGATGCTAACACTACAGGAATACAAAATGTAGGAATAGGTATAAATGCTTTAGGGGCTAATACAACTGCAGATAACAACGTAGGAGTTGGAACTAATGCTTTGTTATTAAACACTACAGGTACACAAAATACAGCTATAGGTACTTTTGCATTAGATGCTAATACTACTGCTGGAAACAATACAGCAGTTGGTCATGCTTCTTTAGGTGCTAACACTACAGGTACTTCTAATATTGCAATGGGTTCATTTGCTTTGTTAGCAAATACCACAGGCGACCAAAATACTGCTATAGGTCAAAATACATTAGCTTCTAATACCACGGCAGATAATAATACATCTGTTGGTTTTAACGCTTTAACATCAAACACTACAGGTGCTGGTGATGTGGCTGTTGGTAAAGATGCATTAAAAGCAAATACAACCGCTAATAACAATGTAGCAGTTGGTACTTCTGCATTACAAGCTAATACTACTGGAACACCTAACACAGCAGTCGGTAATGCAGCTTTGTTCGCTAACACAACAGGTGGTAACAATACAGCTATAGGTAATTCAGCATTACTTACTGTTACAACAGCAAGTGATAATACAGCAATGGGTAAAGATGCTTTAAGATTAAATACTGGTTCTCAAAATGTAGCTGTAGGAAGTTTAGCTTTAGATGCAAACACAACTGCTGCAAACAACACAGCAGTTGGTTATAACTCTATGGGTGCTAACACCACAGGTACTAGAAATACAGCAGTAGGAACTTTATCACTAGATGCTGCAACTACAGCAGATGATAATACTGCGATTGGTAGTACTGCATTAGGTTCTAATACAACAGGTGCTAATAACACAGCAGTTGGCAGCACATCTTTAACAGCAAATACTACAGGTGCAGGAAGTGTAGCTATAGGTACTTTTGCCTTAGATGCTGCTACAACAGGAGATGATAATGTAGCTGTAGGTATGCACTCTTTAGGCTCCAATACCACTGCTAGTGATAACACAGCTGTTGGTCGTTCTACTTTAGCTAATAATACAACTGGTACTAATAATGTAGCTGTAGGAAGAAGTGCATTAGCTTTAAACACTACAGCTTCTCAAAATACAGCAGTAGGATCAGAAGCCTTAGATGCTAATACCACAGGTGCTAATAATACAGGACTTGGTTATAACAGTTTAGGAGCTAATACAACTGGTGGTTCTAATACTTCTTTGGGAGATAGTGCATTAGCCTCTAATACTACCGCATCTAATAATACCGCAATTGGTAAAGGTGCAATGTTATCAAACACTACAGGTGCAAACAACACAGTAGTTGGTTCTTTAGCAGGTGATTCTCTTACTACCGCTAGTTACAATGTAGTTTTAGGATATGAAGCATTAACAGTAGATACAAAAGGAGCTAATAATGTTGCTATTGGTTCTTTTGCATTACGAGACCAAAACTTTACATCAGCTACTAATGCTTACAATGTAGCTATTGGTTATGAAGCAGGTGGCTCAATAACCACAGGCATTAACAACACCATAATGGGTGGTCTAGCAGGTGATGCACTTACAGATGCTGATTCTAATGTAGCAATTGGTTATAACGCTATGAGTAGTTCTGTTTTAGGAAGTCAATCAGTTGCAATAGGTAGCGGTGCTTTGTTTGCAATGAATCCTGCTAGTGCTGTAAATATGCATAACACAGCCGTTGGTTATGATGCGGGTAATGCAGTAACCACAGGAGTAAGAAACACTATTATAGGTGGACTTGCAGGAGATGCTACAACAACAGGTTCTTTTAATACTGCTGTTGGTTCTAACTCTTTAGGTGCAAACACGACAGGTGAAGAAAATGTAGCTATGGGTGACAATGCTATGTTAGACAATACTACTGGTAGCAAAAACACTGCATTAGGTACAAGCTCTTTAGCAAATAATACCACCGCTGGAAGTAACACAGCTGTAGGTTATGCTGCTTTAAACGCAAACACAACAGGTCAATTTAATACCGCAGTAGGTACTAATACAATGGTCGCAAACACCACAGGTAGAGACAATGCAGCACTAGGTGAAGTTGCTTTAGCTGCAAATACTACAGGTGATGATAACACTGCTGTAGGTGTAAGTTCACTACGAAATAATACAACAGGTGAGTATAATACTGGATTAGGAAGACAAGCCTTACACACACAAACAACTGCAAGTTACAATACTGGTGTTGGTTTTTACGCTTTGCGACTAAACACCACAGGTACAGAAAATACTGGAACTGGTGCTGGTGCATTAGGTGCAAATACTACAGGAAACAATAATTCTGCTTTTGGTAGTGGTGCTTTAGACGCTAATACTACTGCATCAAATAATACAGCTATGGGTTTTAACGCTTTAGGAGTTTGCTCTACAGGTGCTTTTAACGTGTGTTTAGGTTCTTTTGCAGGAGATGCAATAACTACAGGAACAGAAAATACTTGTGTAGGACATGATTCTGGTGGTGGTATTACTACAGGAAGTAATAATATTATTGTAGGTCGTGGAGCTGCAAACCATGATACCACGCTAACAGATGGTGCACAGAATGTTATTATCGGTGATTTTAATGATGTTTCTAGTGGAAGTGCTTTGAACCAAATTGTAATCGGCTATAACATAACCGCTTCACAAAATAACGAATTTAGATTTGGTAAACCTAGTAATACTGTTTTCAATGATTTTGGTACAAATGCTTCTTGGACAAGAAGTTCAGATGTACATAAAAAGACAAATATAGAAAATGACATTTTAGGTTTAGATTTTATAAATGATTTAAGAACTGTAACTTACAACTGGAAACCAAATTCAGAGTTTCCAGAACATTATGATGATTATTCTGAAACAGAAAATCACATGGACACAGAAACAAAACTGCACGGTATGATTGCTCAAGAAGTAAAAGAGGCACTTGATAAACAAGGCGTAGATACTTTTGGTGGTTGGTCAGAAGAAAAAGATGGTTCACAAAGAATCTCACAAGAGATGTTTGTACATCCATTAATTAAAGCAGTACAAGAATTATCTACGCAAGTAGATGAATTAAAAGCCGAAATACAAACTTTAAAAGGAGAATAATATGGCACAAACGGTAACAGAATGTCTAGCGTTAGCAACTGATAGCGTAAACTTAATTAACGGTGTAAAAGCTGGAACTTGGGAAGTTGAAGGCATGACACAAACTCAAATAAATGAAATGATCCAAAGAAACGTAGATCATTTGGAAATTATTTTAGAGTATGCACCTGTCGATTCAGATGACGAAACTCCAAACGTAAAAGGTGCGGCAGATAGTAAAAAGACTAATCACGTTGCAGCTATTGCTACTGGTAAAAAGTATATTACAGATAATAGTTGATCTAAACCAAACACACCGACAAGTGTGCATAAAACCATAGGAGGATATTATGGCTAATAAAGAAACTGTCAAAAAAGAAGAAAAAAAAGTTGAGGTATCATATACACCTGAACAACAAAGCTTGCATACTCATATACAGAGTTTGACAAGAAAAATAAACCAACATCAATTTGAAATTGACGAATTAATGCCAAGCTTACAAGCATACCAACAAGCTTTAGCAGAAAGTATAAAATCTCAATCTGATGATATTAGCGAGGATAATTAAATGGCGGATATAATTATGTGGGTAACCACAATCGTTACAGTTGCATCTTTAGTTGCAGCTACTACACCTACACCAAAGGATGATGCTTGGATTGGTAAACTGTATAAGTTTATAGATCTATTAGCTCTTAACATCTTAAAGGCTAAAGACAAAGGTAATTAAGATGGGTATTTTTGCAAAATTTTGGGATAAAGTTACTGGCACTGAAAGAGTTGAAGTAAGGTCTAGAAATAAAAAAGGTCATTACGTAGCTGATGATAAATCTACTCCTAACGTCAATGAAGCTTACACTACTGTAAGAGTTAAGAAAAAGAAAAACTTTACTGACAATAGTGGCTAAATCTCCTGATGCGTTTGTTTATAACGCAACCTTAGAAAGAATCGTAGACGGTGATACTTTTGATTGCTGTCTCGATCTAGGTTTTGATGTAAAGCTACACAAACAACGTGTTCGTCTACACGGCATAGATACACCAGAATCAAGAACCAGGGATTTAGCAGAAAAAAAACTAGGTCTGGCCGCAAAAGAAAGACTCAAAGAACTCTGCACAGGCAAATTTAAAATTAAATCTCTAGGTAAGGGCAAGTATGGTCGCATACTTGGTATACCGTATACTGAAGAAGGTAAAGACATTTGTAAAATGCTTATCAAAGAAGGTCATGCAGTAGAATACCACGGAGGTAAAAAAACTAAAGTTTGGGGTGACTATTAACCTTGGATTCTGCGGTCACAATAATACAAGAAGTTGGCTTTCCAATTGCAGCAGCCCTAGGTCTTGGTTGGTTTATATATAAATTAATTATGCGTATTGTTGACGGTATGGAGACAAAGCTTGATACCGTTGATGAAAAAGTAGAAAGCCAAATAGCTGCCATAGAAGAACGACTAGGCACAAAACTTGACTCTCAACACGGTATTTTAGTAGCATTGATAGACAGAGTGCGTAGTTTAGACAATGAAATTATACGCCAGGATACTTTAATAAAAACAATATTAGGTGTACCACAACTTATAGACAGTAATAAAATAGCCAAAGCTGATAGAGATGACCAAAGAAAAGACTAAAAGAAAAAGAGGCAGACCAAGCAAAGCTGAATTGCAATTGAGAGCAAAAGAAAAGGAGACACAAAAAGTAATTGAATGGGTATCAATTATTGGTATTGTATTATTTTTAGCCATCTTATCTCAAAATGTAAAATCAGATCAAATAGTACATAAATTCAAATCTCCTAGTTTTAGTGGTGTTGGGACCAGCTCACATTACCTTACTATAGAAAACCAGGAATATACTCGTAAACTAACACTCAAAGAAGAAATAAAAGCTTTACAGGAGGAAATAAAAAGAGAAAAAGAAAATAGTACATTAGCTAGATTTTTGCGTAATTTAGAATCACGAGTGTATGCAGAGCTTTCAAGACAGCTAGTGAATAACCTATTTGGCGAAACACCATCTGATTCAGGTACAATAACTCTTGAAGGAAACACCATTGAGTATACAAGTGATGGTGTCACGTTAACTCTAAAAATTACGGAAGCCGATGGAACAGTCACTGAAATTACGATACCTATTGGTACTTTTTTGTTCTAGTTGTTCTATATTAAATCAATTTGAAGATACCTATGAGCAAAGATTTCAAGCTCATAACATTGTTTCTATACAAGATTTACAATCACAAGATTTAAAAAATGCACCTATACCAGAGGTAAGCCCTGTTGTAGCTGTTTATCCTACAGCTTTTACAGATCAAACTGGGCAAAGAAAATCTAACTCTGAGTTTGCTTTATTTAGTACAGCTATTACCCAACAACCAAACGCACTACTTATACGAGCTTTGAAACATGCAGGAGATGGTAAGTTTTTTAGAGTAGTAGAAAGAGTCGGTTTAGATAACCTGACTAAAGAAAGACAGTTAATACGGTCTGCAAGAGAGCAAACAGCAACAGAAGAAGAAAAGAAGAAAGCACTTAGACCTTTACTATTTGCTGGTATTTTAATTGAAGGTGCTGTTATATCTTACGAAGCTAATTTAGAAAGTGGAGGTATTGGAGCCAGGTATTTAGGCATTGGTAACAGCGTTCAGTATAGAGAAGATAACATAACCGTTAGTTTACGTATGGTTTCTGTTGCTACAGGAGAGGTTTTGCTAGAAGTTTTAAGTCAAAAAACCATATTTAGCTATGGTAAGTCAGAAGATGTATTTAGGTTTATAGAAGCTAATACAGAGCTAGTAGAGATAGAATTAGGTAATGCTAGAAATGAATCTTCTACTATTGCTTTGATGAAAGCCATAGAAGGTGGTGTGCTTGAGATAATAAACCTAGGATACGATAAGGGATTTTGGATTTTACAAAATGAAAATGTAGGAGTAGAATTGAATTATGAAGAATAAACTATTAAGCGTATTAGCTGTTTGTTCATTTGTGGTTTTTTCGGCAGATAATGAAATTTACGTTGATCAGTCTGGCACTGGTGCAAACATAGATTTAGAACAATTAGGCATATCTAATATCATTGGTGGCTTGAACTCTACTGCTGGTAGTCTCAATGCTTTTGATTTAGATGGTAACACAATGACCCTTGATATAAACATGATAGGTGCTACTAATAAATTTCTTGGTGATATATTTGCAGACAACTTCACAGGATTCTATGAATTTACTGGTGGTACAAACTCTTTTACTATTCAAGTAGACCCCACAGATACATATAGTTCAGACGGCTCTAATCAAAACGTACAAGTTACAGGTAGCGGTAATACTTTTACTTTGAATCAAGGTACAACAGCTATAGCTGCATCTCTTGATTTAGATTGGATTATTCAAGGCTCAAATAACACAGTTACTTCAAATATAAATATAGATGGTGCAACTAACTATATGGATATAGATGGTTCAGATAATACAGTTACTTATACAGGCACAGGTGTAAATGCATCAGCAGGTGGTTATTTTTGGTTAGATCATACTGGCGGTTCTAGAACATTTAACATACAACAACTGAGCACACAAGATAATGACTGGCTTAAAATCATATCAGTTTCTGGGACTGCTTCTTCTACTGTTTGCGTCATTCAAAACGACCAAGGTACAAGCACAAGCTGCTGATATAGGTGACATATCTGAACTAAATGGTTCAGCACAGATAGTAAGAGACAAGCCATACGAAGCTAACCTAAAGTTTGCTATACAAAGTAATGACGAAGCTATTACTACAGATGGCAGAATGGCTATTACCTTCCTGGATGATTCTGTTGTAAAACTAACTGAACACTCACAACTTCTGATAGATGAATATATCTATGATCCAGACCCTTCTAAGTCAAAAATGGCTATCACTTTTGGTCTTGGCACTGCTAGGTTTATTACAGGCAATCTCAATAGAATAGATAAACAAAATATACAACTCAAAACACCCACAGCTAACATAGCAATACGTGGCACTGATTTTACAGCTACAGTAGATGAACTAGGTCGCAGTCTCATAATACTATTACCAGATGCTTTAGGATTATCTAGCGGAGAGATAGAGGTAGTAACTGCCATGGGTAGTGTAATACTAAATAAACCATACGAAGCCACAACAGTAAGTGTCTTTGAATCAGCACCCACAAAACCTGTCATATTAGATTTAACTCTAGATGTTATTGACAATATGCTAATTGTTACCCCACCAAAAGAAGAGGTGTTAACAGAAGAAGAAACTACTAATACGCAAACTGATAGTGTATTAGATTTTAACGATCTAGATATAGATTATCTCGCAGAAGATTATTTAAAAGATGATAGTCTTGAGTTTACAGAATTAGATATAAACTACTTAGATGTTAATTACTTAGAAGATTTATTAAATGTTTTAGATGCTTTGGCTATAGCAGAAGAAGAGGATGTTCTTGCCCAAACTACTAGCACACAAATTAGTGGTACCTTGCTTGGTAGAGACCCTGATACACAAATTACAGCTTTAATCACAGGAAATGTAATAAGTCTTCGAAGAGAGGTAAATGAAAGCGTAAGAGTAGATTTAAACGGAAGTGATGCCTACACAGTTATTTTGATACAAGATGGTATATCTAATATAATAAAAATCAATGGAGGGAGTGACAGCGTTATTACTATCACTCAAAGTGATTAATGAAACGGCTATTATTACCAATACTTATAATACTGTCTTTGCCACTTGTGTTTCAAAGCACGCCAACTGAGATATTAAAGTTAAAAGTATTTGATGCTTTTGTTACTACGCCAGAGCCATCTGGTAATTTTGTTGTGTTGAATATCACAGAAGAAGATATTGAAGAAGAAGGGGGTTGGCCATTTCCTAGGAGGACACTCGCACAAATACAAGTAGATCTAATAAATGAAGGTGCTATGGGTGTTGGTTGGGTTATAGGATTTCCACAAGCTGATCGCATGGGTGGTGATGAAGTATTTGCCTCTACCCTTGGATACGCACCATCTGTATTAGCAATGTTTGAAAATGATAATGGTAATTATCCTAAAACTACAGGCACTGTTATTAAGGGTGATGATGTCGGTGGTATGTCTACGCCTGGTGTTATACAAAATATAGATGTACTACAAGAAAATGCAAATCAAGGTATTGCTAGTGCACCAGTCGATATAGATAACTTGGTCAGAAGAATACCATTGTTACTTAAAACCCCTGATGGATATGTTAGTTCTTTTGGTACAGAAGTCTTAAAAACACTTACAGGTGCTAAAACATACATTATTACTACCAATGAAGTTGGTATACAAGAAATAGCTGTAAGAGGAATACCACCAGTTAAAACAGATAATCTTGGTCGCAAATGGATCAGTTGGGTTGATACACCACAAACTACACTAGCTGAAATGAATGTTGCAGGTAAGTTTGTATTTGTTGGAGTGACTGCTCCTGGAATCATGCCACAACTTGCAACACCGGTTGGTTTATTAGAACCGCACAAAATACAAGCTGCGTTATCTGAGTCAATATTGATAGAAAAGTCTCCGTTTGTGCCAGATTTTGCTCTTGCGTTAGAAATATTAATTTTTGGAATTTTTGTGTCGTTGACGTGGCTTGTAATTAATTATCTTGGTGTAACTAAGGGCGTAAGTCTTGCTGTGGTTTTACTCTTCACTACGGGCTTTACAGGAGCTTTTAGCATTCAAAAGGGCTATTTAATAGATTTTTCATGGACTTTTGTTTCTCAATTCATTACTGGTGCCATTGCTTTCTATCTAAACTTTAGAAAACAGTACAAATTACGCCAACAAATTAAAAAACAGTTTGAGCATTATCTTGATCCTAGACAAGTTCAAAAGTTACAAGACAATCCAGAATCTTTAGTGTTAGGTGGTGAAAGAAGATATTGCACTTTTCTTTTTACTGATGTTCGTGGCTTTACGGCATTATCAGAAAAATTAGAACCTGAAGAAGTAACAGAAATAATGAACAAAGCTCTAACTATTCAAGCCAATGCTGTAAAAAACTTTGGCGGTATGGTGGATAAGTATATTGGTGACGCTATGATGGCTATATTTAATGCACCCTTAGATTTACCAAACCACGAAACAGCAGCAGTTCTTTGTGCAAAAGAAATTCAAGACCAAATAAAATTTGCGGGTCTGGGTGTTGAAATAGGTATAGGTGTGAATACCGGATATGCTGTTATTGGTAACATGGGTAGCGATACTAGATTTGATTACACAGCCATAGGTGATGCTGTTAATTTGGCAGCACGTTTAGAGAGTTCTACGAAGGTGGTTGGAGAAGATATTGTTATAGGTTATGATACTATTCATGCAAAAAACTTTAGCGACCAAATAACGCTTAAAGAGTTAGATAGCATTAAGGTAAAAGGAAAAGAAAAATCTATAAATATTTATACAATCTTATGAAAAATCCAAATAACGCACTAAACAAAATAGAAACTCACGAAAAAGAGTGTTCTATAAGATATGCAAATATAGAAAAAAGATTAGAAGATGGTTCTAAAAGGTTTGACAAGTTAGAAAACATGATTTGGGCTGTATATCCATTCATATTAGTGTCACTGGTATTATCTAGATTTGTATGAGCAAAGTTTTAATAGGCATAATACTTGTTATGTCCCTTATAACTTTTTACCTCCACAATCAAAACAAAGTTCTTTTAGCTAATAATCTTGCATTAGAAGGTGCTGTAGCTACACAAGAAGAAGCTATAAAAAGTTTACAAAACGATTTCACACTACAAACAAATAGTCTTTTAGAATTACAAAGCAAAAATCAAGAGATACAACAAGAGATGTCAAGATATCTTGACATATTTAAAAGACATAATTTAACAAAGTTAGCAGCAGCTAAACCTGGTTTAATTGAACCAAGAGTAAACAAAGGAACTAAAGATGTATTTGATAGCATTGAAGAAGATAGTCGTAACATTGACAGTCTTGATGATGGCTTGCAGTTGCAGTCTTCTACCAACTAAACAGATAGAAGTTACAGCAAAACCTATAGAAAGAACTATTGTGCAACCTATTATGCCAAGAGAAATAGATTTAAAAGATCCATATTGGTATGTCGTTTCAGATAAAAATTTAGATGAATTTATAACAAGAGTTGAGAAAGAACACGGTCAAGTGGTATTCTTAGCTATGTCTGTGCCCGATTATGAGCTTATGGCATATAATATGCAGGAACTAAAAAGGTATATAAATGAACTTAAAGAAGTTGTTGTTTATTATAAAAAGGTTACTACAACCACAGAGGAGCAGTAATATGAATATTTCACAAGAAGGTTTATCTTTAATTAAAAAGTTTGAGGGTTGCGAACTAGAAGCATATAAATGTGCGGCAGGAGTTTGGACAATAGGCTATGGATCTACCAAAGGTGTAAAAGAGGGTGATACTATTACCCAAGAAGAAGCCGATGAATTGTTATTACACGAAATGGAAGAATACGAAGGTTATATAAATGACATGGTTGAAACCAATTTAAAACAAAACGAATTTGATGCTATGGTATCATGGGTATTTAATCTTGGGCCAGCTAATTTAAAAAGCTCAACTTTATTAAAAGTTTTAAATAGCTCACACCCAGATTGGAATGATGTACCAGCACAAATAAAAAGATGGAACAAAGCTGGTGGAAAGGTTTTACAAGGTTTGGTAAGAAGAAGAGAAGCAGAATCTTTGCTGTTTGAAGGCAAAGAATGGCATGAGGTATAACAATGCCATTGCAGAAACTTACATTTAGACCAGGCATCAATAGAGAAGGAACAGCTTACGATAACGAAGGCGGTTGGTTTGATTGTAATCTTATTAGATTTCGTAAGGGCAGACCAGAGAAATTTGGTGGTTGGGAAAAACTTACTAGCAACACCTACCTAGGAACAGCAAGAGCTTTACATCCTTGGATTTCTTTAGAGGGTACTAAATTTTTAGGTTTAGGCACTACTTGGAAATATTACATAGAGTCTGGTGGAACTTTTAATGACATAACACCTATTAGATCTACAACAGCAGCCGGTGATGTTACGTTTTCTGCTACAAATGGTGATGCTACTATTACAGTTGCAGATACAGCCCACGGTGCAGTAAAAAATGATTTTGTTACATTTTCAGGTGCAGCAACACTAGGCGGAAATATTACAGCAGCAGTTTTAAACCAAGAATACCAAATATCCAATGTTGTAAATGCAAATAGTTATACCATAGAAGCTAAAGACACTTCTGGTGCAACTGTAACAGCTAACTCTTCGGATACTGGTAATGGTGGTTCATCTGTTGTTGGAACCTATCAATTAAATGTAGGACTAGATGTATATGTCCCTGGTACAGGCTGGGGATTAAATGGTTGGGGCTCTGGTGCTTTTGGTAGCACATCAGCTTTGAGCGATACCAACCAATTAAGATTGTGGACTCATGATAACTTTGGTGAAGATTTAATTATTGCTCAAAGAAACGCAGGTATTTACAAGTGGACAGAAGAAGATGGATTATCAGCTAGAGCTGTAGAACTATCAGGTATCTCTGGTGCTAATTTAGTACCAACAAAAAGTTTACAGGTTATAACTTCAGAAAAAGACAGACATCTTATTGTTTTAGGTTGTGATCCTATATCTGGTTCAGCAAGAACAGGAACCATAGATCCTATGCTTATTGCATTTAGTGATCAAGAAAACGCTTTAGATTTTGAACCGTTATCTACTAATACAGCAGGGTCATTAAGATTATCTTCAGGATCTTCAATTATTGGTGGTGTAAAAGCAAGACAAGAGATACTGGTATGGACTGATACAGCTCTTTACAGTATGCAATTTATAGGTCCTCCATTCACTTTTGGTATAAACCTTATTAACGAGGGAACAGGTCTAGTAGGTCCAAAAGCCGCAGTAACAACGCCTAGTGGTGTTTATTGGATGAGTTACAACAACTTTTACGTATATAATGGTAGCGTACAAACACTACCTTGTTCTGTACACAATTATGTATTTACTGATATAAACCTTACACAATCGTTTAAAGTTAATGCTTTTACTATTAAAGATAAAAGTGAAGTAGGTTGGTTTTACTGTTCATCAAGCTCTGATGAGGTAGATAGATATGTTATTTATAACTATGTTGAGCAAGTATGGTTTTATGGAGAGTTATCAAGAACGGCATGGTTAGATTCAGGTATTGTAAACTATCCTAGAGCTGTTTCTGGTGGTTATCTGTATCAACAAGAAAAAGGATTTGATGATGACGGTTCACCCATGACTAATGTTTATATTGAAAGTTCTGATATGGATATAGGTGACGGTGAACAGTTTAGCTTTATTAAACGAATTATTCCTGATTATAAGTTTATTCAAGACAGCAATAACTGTAATGTTAATATAGTTCTTAAAACTAGAAATTTTCCAGGTGACTCTCTTACAACCAATTCAACCAGTGCAATAAGTGCAAGCACTCAACAAGCTTATGTAAGAAGCAGATCAAGACAGATAGCACTTAGATTTGAATCAGACGATGATGCAACTGATGATGGTAATCTTGGTATTGGTTGGAGATTAGGAGCAACACGTATAGATATAAAGCCTGATGGTAGAAGATGAGCAAACTATTACAAACTCAACTACCATTAGCATCTGAGCAAGTCACATCTGATATTTTCAACAGATTAGTAAGAATACTAGAAATAAATCTAGGTGCAGTTGATTTAGATAACGTAAGACAAATTACTGACGCAGAGAAAAATACCTTAAAATTTAACGATGGTAGTATTATTTGGAATACTACTGTTGGTGTTTTACAAGTATATACAGGCAATCAGTGGATAGATATTGGAGACAGGACACTGCCACAAGGGTTTGAAATGACTTCTAGTGTTGGTAAGGTCACTATAAATATAGCAGGTAGCACTACAATCAATATATGATAAACACGGCAGAAGACCTAAGATACCAAATAAAGAATATACTTTTAGCCTACCCTTCCGACTGGTACATACAAAAAGATACATTCAAGGCTGTAAAAGAGTCTATACAACCTATTGTTGATTTCTACGAAGACAGTGGCACAGCACCTAGAAAAGACACAAAACTAGATAAAATAATAGAAGAACCACTGAAAGACGTATATACAGTGCCATTCTTTTCAGAGAAGTTTTGCGAGATATTACTTGATGAAATGAAGAACTTAGAAGCACATTATGGCTTCAAACCAAATCCAGAAGAGGATGATCTGCGACAAATACCAGAAATTACTTTTCAAGATAATTGCCCACAAATCTTCCAATCCCTCATGCAAACGATATATACTATAGGTAATCCTATATTTTTGAATATTTGGAATCGACACGTAGATAGCGGTGGAATACAAATAGCCAACTATAATCTAAAGGATAAAAAACAAGGTGCTTGGCATCATGATGCAAGTGCTGATATAAGTATGGTAGTTCCTTTGAACACAGGAAAGTACAAAGGTGGCGGAACTGAGTTTTTGAAACGTGGTACAGTCGAGCCTCTACCTACAGGCCACGCTCTAATTTTTCCGAGTTTTACTCATATGCACAGGGGACTTGCAGTAGAATCAGGAGATAGATACTTATTGGTATTTTGGTTAAAATGTAATGAGGAATGATTTGAGCATGAATAGAATAGACAACTCAGGTAAAGGCATAGCTGGATTAGGAAGAGGAGAAGATTCTATGCTTGCCCACGTAGCACCAGGAGAAATGGTAGTACCACCAGTTATCTCTCCTAAAACACAAGAAATAATAAAAAAAGAAATGATGTCTGCTGGACTAGATCCAAATGAATATACTGTTGGTGAAGGTATGTCTATCAACCCTATTACAGGTATGGCTGAGTTTGGGTTTCTTAAGAAGTTAGGTAAAAGTTTAAAGAAAGTAGTTAAAAAGGTAGCTCCTATTGCAGGTGCTTTGTTAATACCTGGAGTTGGTGGTGCATTAAGTGGTGCTTTAGGTGGTGTAGGTAGTGCTATTGGTGCTGGCATGAGTAATGTTGGTTTAGGTGGTCTTGCAAGTACTTTAGGCAATGTTGGATCTACTATTTTGAGCACCGCAGGAAATATAAGAGGCGGCATAGGCGGCATGTTAGGTATGGGTGGAGGGCAACAACCTGCACAACAAACCATTCAACAAGGTGATACTTTAAATAGTATTGCTGCAGCAAATAATGTATCTGTAGATCAACTATTACAAGCAAATCCATCAATAAAAGATCCAAATGCTATTGTGGCTGGTGATACTATAGCTATACCTGGTGTAAATGTTCCAAGCACAGGTTTTAACATAGGAAGATCAATATTAGGTAAGGGCAACACACCTGGATTTATAAAAGGCATAGAAGATTCTTTAAAAGGTCCAGATGGTCAATTTGGTGGTGGTGATGGTAGCTTTATGGGTATTAATCCAGGCCTAGCATCTCTTGCAGCATTATACGGTAAAGCTGTAAAAGAAGATTTTAAACGTAAAGAAGGCGGACTCAAGGACATAAGACAATCAATAAGACCAGATCTTATGCCTGCTCCTACATTTACAGGCTTTGATTTAGGTATTAGAAAACAAGCAGCTATGGGTGGATTACAAGAGTTAGATCTGCGTATGGGTGGTCAAAGCATAGGTCCAGGCACAGGTACAAGTGATGATATACCAGCTATGTTAAGTGATGGTGAGTTTGTAATGACTTCTGCTGCAAACAATGGTTTAGGTGGGTTCAAAGTAACAAAAACTGAAACAGGTATTGAACTAATACCTAATGGTGCACCTGATAGACAAAAAGGTGCAAAGAATATGGATAAGCTCATGAAGACTTTTGAGCAGTTTAATAAAATAGGACAAGTATAATGCGATTTGACAGAGGTTCTATAATGGCTCCAATAGGAAGTCCATCTAAAATAACAGGCAGGGATGAATTATCTATTGGTGGTCTTGGTGGTGGTATGGACTTTGATACAAGTCAATTTTTAACTAGAGCAGACCTACCAACTGCTTTTGATGATAGAGCTTTACGAGAAAGAATCGGTGCTATTGAAGACAGATACACAACTGGGTTTGATGAACTAAATAGAAGTTTAGGTAAAATTCCTGCATTTGATGATTCTGAATTAAGAAATAGATTATCAGCCCTTGAGGGTAGAGAAGTACCAGCGTTTGATCCGTCTAACTTACAAACTGGTATTGCTGGTTTAAGAGATAGATTAGACAACCTCAATATACCTGAATACAAAGCTCCAGACTTATCTGGTTTTGCACGACTAGAAGATTTACCACAAATAGATACTAGCAAGTTTTTGACTGCTGGAGATCTACCTAGATTTGACCCTAAAGACTTTAGAGAAGACTTTTTATCTATAGCCAGAGAAGGTATACAAATGCCTGAATATAAAGCTCCTGATTTAAGTGGCTTTGCAAGAAAAGAGGACTTACCAGTTTTTGATAAAGAAGCTTTTGAAAAAGAGATTTTAGATAAAATGCGAGGAAGCATAAATGTATCACCAAAGCCTCCTGTGTTTGACAGAGATGCATTAATCAAAGATATACGAAGTGGTATAGACATTCCAAAACCACCTTCTTTTGATAGAGAAAAACTTATAGAAGATGTAAGAGCTGGTATAGATTTACCACAAGCACCTGCATTTGATCCTACAGGCTTACAAGATAGATTAAAACAATTAGAAGAAAGGTTGAGTGGGTTACAAACACCTGCTTTACCTGAACCAGCACCTGTTGGTGGTGGATTATTCGCTGATCCTGCAACAAGAGTTGCAACAGCAGGTCCTGGAGGCATTGGTGCAAGACCAGATTTACCAAAACTACCAAGAAGCAGTTTATTTGGTGGCAAAGGTGTTGCTAATGATTTTATGTCTATAGACAGAATACCAACAGACCCTAGGTTGCCTATAGAGCCTCCTAGAATACCTAAAGAACCTAGATTGGATGAGGGCGTAGCCTACCCAGGAGGTAGTCCGACTTTTAACGAACAAGGTTCAGTAGAAGCTGGTAATGCACTGCAAGATTTTATAAACAATCAAACGCCAGTCACACCAACAACTGACCCAGTTACCACTGCTCCTACTCCGTCTGCACCGATAAGTGATCAAGGCACAGATCCCATACAGTCTATGCCTGTAGGAGCATTGGACCCTGTATTACTTGGTCAAACATCACAAGAAAATCTTAGTGATCCATTGGTAAGAGCTTTATACTTTGGTACAGCAGATCAACCAGGTTTTTATCAACAGTTACAACAAGCTGGTGCTAACCTTATTGGTCAAGACGTACCATTACAACAAACAGCAGGTTTAACACCATTAGAGCTACTAGCAAGACAACAAGCAGTAGCTGGTCTTGGTGGCTTTGAACCATTCTTACAACAAAACAGAGACTTAGTAGAACAAGCTATTGCACAATCAAGACGTGCTGAAGAACTACAAGATCCTTATTACACACAAGCTGAAGAGATATATAAAGATACTATGGGTGCTTATGACCCAAGCATGACACAACAGTTCTACAATCCGTTTGAACAAGCAGTAGTAGACAAAACTATACAAGATGTCATGGAAGCAGGTGAGAAGCAAGATATAGCTTCTAGAGCCCGTGAGATAAGTGCTGGTGCTTTTGGTGGTAGTAGAGCTAGGTTAGGTGCTATGGAACGTCAAGAAGCTCTAGGAGAAGGTCTAGCACAAGCATTAGGTAGAATTAGACAACAAGGATTTAGTGAAGCACAAAGAACAGGTCTTGGTGAGTTTGCTAGGCAGCAAGCAGCCAAGAGAACTGGTGCAGAAGGACTTATGGGAATTGGTATGGGCAGAGGTAGTGCTGCATCAGCATTAGGCTCACAATTAGCTGGATACGGTAGTCAAATAGGTGGCATAGGCTCAACTCAAGAAGGGCTTAGAGCTGGTCAAAGAGGCGAGCTAGCTGGCTTTGGTGCAACTGGTAGAGGTATTGCTGAGACTGGTTTATCAAGAATCTATCAGCAACAACTAGGACAACAGCAAAGACCACTAGGAGTCTTAGGACAAATAGGCTCTATGTTACCTGGTTATCAGCAGACATCTACACAGATTGGTTCAAAATACGGATTACCAACAGATCCATCAGCCGCAGGACTTGGTGCTGCATTCAGTGCTTATGGTGCTTTGGCTCCTAGACAAGGACAAAGTTAATGAACTTTTTAAATCGTAAAATGTTTCAAGCTGGTGGATCAGTAACTTATAGCGATGGTAGAACACAAACTTTTGATGTAAATGAGTTTGCTCAAAAAATACAAGGTTTGCCAGACAATGAGATTTTTGCTTTAAAAAATAGTGCTGATGGGGGTCAAATAGTATTTTCACCAGAACTTAAAGCTATTTTAGATAATGCTGCTCAGGCTAAACAAATCGATGTGCTTACTTTTACAAATTTAGGAAGACCAGTAGGCTCAGGTTCATTTAGAGATTTACCAAATATAGCAAAAGGTATTTATGGACCGATTGCTAGAGCAGCACAAGATCTTATTTTACCAGATGAACTTGTAGAACAATTACCAAGGGCTAAAGCTTTATCAGAATATGATTCACCTTTTTTTGGTGAAAGGGGTGCATTCAGAAGAGCAACAGAACGAGGCGGTAGAACACAAGAAGAACTTGAGGCGATTATAAGAGATGATGATATACAAGATTTTTCTACACAAATAGAAGAAATAGAGACACCAGAGCCTACAATTGCTGGTGTTGATGAAGGTTTTAATCCTTTTGAAGATCCTATAAAAATACAAGGAGATGGATTACAAAAAGAACGAGAAGATCTTGAAAAAAGATTTGAAGAAGAAAATATAACACGTCCTGAAATCCCAGAAATACAACCACCAAGCATTTTAGATATTGAACCTATATCTGGTCTGGATGTATTAGATATACCGATTACAACACCAGGTTTAGATGAAATTGATATTACATTAAAGGACATTTTACCGGCTGAAGTAAAAGTAAATACAGAAAAAACTCTAAGTGATTCTAAGTTAGATGTTGAAAATAAATTTGCAGGTGATGACTTAAAGCCAATTTTAAGCAAGGTTGATACTACAGTTGAAGATGAAGAAACAAGAAATACAGCAAGAATACCTGTAGTACCAAAAGAAACTACTGGGTTATTTGGCTCTGATAGATTCTTAGACTTTATTAGAAATGTTGGTGGACAGCTTGTTGCTACTGGACAAATGGGTGAAGGACTTGCCACTGGAGCTGCAAAAGCAGCAGAAGAAAGAACTGCAAGAGAATTACTCAAAGAACAAGAAGAGAAGAAATATCAAAGAGATCTTGCAATGGCAGTAGCGGTGCAGAGAGTCAAAAACGAAGGATCAAACACAGGATTAAAACCATCAGAACTAGGAGCTTTACAAACAGATGTGACTGAAATCAGCACTACTGTAAAAGATTACGAAGGTACAGAAGCATCTATAGATATTATGAACTCAGCTATAGATTTATTTGATAAAGCAATTGAAGATGGTGTACCAATAACAGGTCTACCAGGATATGCGGTCAGAGGCGTAGATAAATTAAAAGCATTCATGGGTGCAACTGACACAAATGTTAGTGATTCCACAAAAATACAAAACTATATTGACCAAGTAAAACAAAGAAGTATCAGAGAAATACTTAACGAATCTGGTAGAACCATATCAAACTTAGATAGAGAAATTGTAGACAAAGTATTTGGTGAATTAGATTTAACCGGTGACCCAAAAGAAATTAGGAAAAAATTAGCAAACGCTAGAGCTAACTTAATTAGAAACAACGAAGATAAGAAAAGAATTATTGAAGGTAAGTATACAATAATACAAAATCCTGCTTACCAAGGCGTAGGCATACAAGCAGTAAGTCCTTATCTTGAAAGCATATTAAGAATCATAAGTGGTCAACCTGTTGAAGGTATTACTGGTACTGGGTCAGGAGTGATAGGGAGCTCCTCCGTAATTGATATAGATTTATAATGCCAAGGTTTAGAGTTAATATAGCTCCAGGTGTTTCGCAACTCATAGACGCATCAAACGAGGATGAAGCAAGAAAGAAGGCTAGAGCAGAGATAGCTAAAGGTGCTGTATCACCATTTTATGATGAGCTTTTTTTTGATTATGAAACTGGTGTAAATGTAAAAGAGTTAAGACAAAAGTTAGGTAGAGCTGAAACAGAAAAAGAAGAAAACAAGATACTTAATGATCTGTTAGAAAAAATACAAAGCACCAAGTCCCCTGTAGAACAAGAAGACATCATGGATAATGCCGTGGGTCCACAAGGCTATGTAAGAAATACTAAAGGGCAACTAGCACTTACTCCCTATGGTTTGGAGTTATTAGGGCAACCAGTACAACAAAGACGATTACAAGATGGCTCTGTCATTAACTTAAACACAGTTATAGACGAAAAAGATTTTAACCTTGCAACAGGAGATTTAGCAGATTTATCTGGCATTGCTGGACCTGTTGTAGGAACTATAGCTGCATTCATGCCGCAAACCCGATTATTAAAGTTTTTAACGGCAAGACTTGGTGGTAGAAAGCCACTAGCTAATACTCTTGCAGCTGGTGTTGGTTCTGCTGGTGGTAAAGCTGCTGAAGAATATCTTGATGCACAAGAGGGTTTTCAGTTACAAGACGCTGATGAATTAGAAGACTTACTAAAAGAAGAATTTATTATTGGATCTGTTGGTCAAGGTGTTCTAGGTGAAATACCAGCAAAAATATATAGAATGTTTTTGGGTAAACGTGCACCGATTGAAAATCAAAGAATTGTATATCAACTAACTAAAAACAGAAGCTGGGACGATGTTAAGAAATTAGATGAAAGTTTGGGAAGAGAAGCGACTGAAAGAGAAATCAAGAAAGCTATTAAAGATGGCAAAGTAAAAAGATTTGACTACAGATACTCCAAAGGTGCTATACCATCACAACAAACACTAGAAAGAATGCTACCAGGTAGATACCAGCAGTTCTCAGAACAAGTGCTTGGTAACAACAGAGATAAAGCTAATGCAGCTGTATTAAGAGCTGAACTAGATAACATTTTATCTGGTATTAAAAATGAAAGAGAGGCTCTAAATTCTTATATATCACAATCCTCCAAAACAGGATTAGATGAACAAGTAAATGCAGCTCTACAAAAATTAAGATTACAAGAAGCTGATGTAACAAATACACTTAAAAAACTACTCGGTGATATAGGTGAAGATATATTAGAAGTTAGTAACTATGGCACAGTACCATCAAGACAAGCTTTTGGTGAAACCCTCAAAGATACTTTATCTGCGGCAAGAGGTGCAGTTACAAGAGAAAGTGGTGAAAGATATAGAGCTGTAGATAAAAAATTCTTAGACATCGCCAGTCCAAACAAAATAGAGATAGATGGTAGGGGCAACCCAATAGTGGGACCTCTTAAAAATGAAACAGATCAAACAAAAGCAAGAATTATTAATAAGGCTATAAATAACGTAATTCTCAAGCACGTAAGAGTAGCAGAAGATCTTGTAGCATCTTATAAACAAAGCGGTAACTTTTGGAAATTAAAACAACCAGGTCAAGAAATATCTGGTGGTGTAGTAGAGCAACTAGACGGCATCTTAAAAAACATGGCAGTTAGAGCTCAAAAAGCAATAGATGGTGATGGACCTGGAATAAGTTTACAAGAAATTAGAAACGATATTAGTAATATCAGAGACTTCACTACAGAAGTAATTGGCACATCCCATGAAAGAAAGTTGCTGACAGATGTCATGAGAACACTTGATGACTACAATATGGTAAACGGCAGAAGTCTTAACAACGGTGACAGCATACTTACAGAACTAGAAAGAGATGGCACAAAGCTTATTAAAGAAGCTTTAGCAAGAGATAATTTAAGACTTAGACCCGAAGATGACATTTTAATTAAAAGAGCTGTATCAGACCTCAGAGACGCAAATAAACTACATTTTGAAAGGATGCAACCTTTTGATACTTTGCAGATGGAAAAACTCATATCTAATGCAAAGAAAGGATCTATTAATGCAGATAGAGTTTATTCGGATGCAATACTTAAAGGAACTAAAACACAGCTTGATAATGTTTTTGAAGCATTACGTGAATACGATCTTTACTTACAAAGAGTTGGTAAAGCTCAGACAGATGATGCAGGAAAGTTTATAACCACAGAAAATGCACTGAAAGCACAACTTAAACAAAGACTTTTTGCAGATGCTTTTCAAAGTGCAACAAAAGATGGTTTAACAGATGTAAACTTCACTGAGTTTGCAAGACAAATTAAAAAGTTTGACATGGAAAATGTTGGTAAGTTTGACTCACTCTTTACCGATTCAACTACAGGTCAAACCTCTGGCAAGCTTGTAAAAGAAACGATTGATCAGTTAAATATGATTAGTCCTAACCTTAAACCACAAGCACTTAAAAACCTTGTAAATGACTTTACTACTAAAAATGTCAGTCAAGGTTTAAATGCCAACCAACAAGGACAAGCCTTTATACGTGGATTAAAAGAGTTAGCTGAAGCTTCTGATGCAAGAGCTAAGTTTGAAGCAAATAGAGCTATATCTCAACTACCTGAAAGAGGCATAGAAGAAACAGTCAATAGTATCTTTAGACCCGGTTCAGCAGGTAACATTGAAAGATTAAAAGCTACAGTTAGTCCTGATGTATTCAACAATATACAACAAGCTAGTATGCAAAAGCTTTTATCTAAATCTATTGACTTCAACGGTAAAGGTAAGATTACTGACTTATTCAAACATCAAAATCTTAAAACTGCACTAGATTCATACGGTGATGAAACATTAGAGGCAATGTTTGGTAGAGATATAGCAAAAGGTTTACGTAACTTCCAAAAAGAAATAGACGTATTAACTATTGGAGAATCTGGTAGAAGTGGTGGAGCTGGTGGTCTTGTTGCTGCAGGTATTGCAGCTAGTGTTGTTTTTAATCCTTTATCTACCTTACCTATATTAACCAGTTTAGCTATTGTAAGAGCTTTGTTTACTAACAGAACTTTTGTTAGTCTTATGTCAAAAACTGATCAAGGATCTATAGCACAAGCTATGAGAATATTTAACACAGCAGCCAGACAAGCAGGTGTAAGATTTATTGATGGTGAACTTGTACCGTTTACAGCAGAGCTTACAGGATTAGTTGATGCTGGACTTGGTACTGGTGCAACAGCTATCGGAATTAGTGATGATGATGTTTCTGGTGCAACAGAAGAAGGCACGTCAACATTTCAGGAATTAAGAGAAAGAGTATTAGCACCACTCATTACACAACCAGGACTTCCACAAATAGCACCAGTGCAAACACCTCAGACACCGACAGATCCTTTATCGCAAGATAGGTTAGATTTCGCAGAGCAAGTAGCCGGTAGACCTGTACTTTAATCTTTACCCCACTTAAATTTTGCTTGACCTGTAACAGGTTGCCATTCCCTACCAGGTCTTGTAGTCCAACCTTTATGGTTCTTCTCTGTTTTAGTTTCTCCGATTATTTTAAATCCAGCAGCTTTTAAACTTGATCCTGATTCAGTTTGCAGTGTGTAAGTTATCATGGTTCTGCCACCCATCTGTTGCCAGATCCTCCAACAACGCCCATACAAGAATGAATTGGTATTCTTTGGTGCATCATCATGAGTACAAGCACGTACTACTTCTGCCGTAAAACCATCATCCAGTCTACGTGATATTGGTCTACCCACCATGGCTACACCTACAAGCTGATCATTATAAGAAGCACCTATTGCAAATTTGGCACCTCTTACTGCTTTATTATGTCTATGAAAGTTAGTAACAAACTCGTTAGCGTCACGTATAGTTAATGGTATTACTTGTAGTCTCACTAATCAGCAAAGAAGTTTGGATCTACAGCTACAAAGCGTTTAGCAGGTCGTCCTTTACCACCTATCTTTATCTCAACCTCTTGTATTTCTCCCGCATTCTTAAGCCTTTCAATAATTTCTTTTACTTCATAAGACTTCATGCTACGGAATAGTTCGTGTCTATCTACTTCACGTTTAGATATACCCTCGCCATTCCTAGATCTTATGAAAGATAATACTTGCTTGATCTTAGATTCAGTTGCACTGCTAGCCACCTTATCTCTACAAGCTTCTATAAATAACAGGTCATAATATCTGATAAAGTCTACAGCCCACCTTGTAACGTCTCCTGTAATCGTCTTAGCGTCAGCATTAGACGCAAGAGTACATAACAACGACAAACGCATAGCTTTCTCCTTAGAACGGCTTAGAAGAGGCTCTAGGTTATCTTTTTCTAGTATATCTTGTCGTTTTATTATCTCTCTTGCGAAATCTTGCAAGATCTCTTCAGATTCCCTATCAAAGTCTAATACGATTTGATCTAAATCTAATTCAGCATTATCCCTAGATAAATCACTCATGCTACCTCTTTGTCTTCTAATGTAATTTACCCAGTTGACAATGGACGTTGGTGGCGATTTGAATCGTTTGAGTTCACCCACTCTCCTTGGCTCTGTTGATTCAACGACTACAAAGCGGTTTAGGAACCCGTCTGCAATCCTGCCACCATTTAACGCACCATAAAAGTTTTTAGGAACAGATAAGCCAACCAATGTAATAGCTGGTTTATGGGTAACACGGCTCATCATCATTTCCTTGTATTGTTCTTGCACATTCATAAGCGAGTAGTTGTCTGGTCTTAATGTGCCATGACAACGACCCCAGGCTTCCATAAGCGTTTGTATACCATCTTCTTTATTGGTATTGCCTGAATTACTTATAGCCTCTAATCTTTTACCAAATTCATCCATAATGGTTATCTGTGTAGGACGCATCTTTAATACCGAGTGAACAGCACCACTTGATGTATAACCATCACCTACAACAAGCTTTTCATGATCTGATGCGTTTAATACTGACTCTACAAATGTTTTTATATTCTCTTTACCTTGACCTGACTTAGCGATACCCATGAAATACATAGAAGAAAAGTTATTCATATTGGTTCTATAAATACGTCCACAGGTAACACTAGCTAGTGCTAACGCACCTACAAGTGATAGTTCTGGTTGTGGAACTTGTGCTATCTCTTCACAAAACTTAAACATATCTTTGAGCAAGCCTGGAGGATTAAATAAATCTTTTGGTTTTTGTATGGTTTCTGTAACTTGGGTAAATAATGGTGCTAACTGATTTTTTCTATCGTGTGTATTTTTGACGCTCTCTACTACGCCATCTATCTCTGCTTGTGGTAAAGGTGGGTTATTGTTGGTATTCCAGTTCTGTAAGAAGATTCTAACGAACTCTAGGTTAACATTCTTTGATATTAAATAGCCTGCAATACGTGCAGCCTGGTCGTTCCTAGAGCCCTCTAATACACCATCTAATGAAAATGGTGCAGTTTGAACGCCAGTATCGGTCTTTGGTACACCTGTTATCTTTTGGAACTCAATTTCAGTAAAGTCTGGTAAATCGTTATGATCATAGATCTTCCAATCTGCAAAGGTAACTGGCTTATATACTTGTCCGTTAGCGTGTCTGTTCCATGGTGCTATGATTAGACCGCCTACACCTCTAATGTCTATCAAGCGTTCTATAGGCGTTTCAGCAGTCCTTCTTGTAGCAAAAGTTGTATAGTTTTCAGGGTTATTGTAATAGTAATGCATACCCTTACCAGTGATGACTTTAAACGGACATGGAGGCATATTCTTTTCTACCCAATCCATAGCCTCTGGTGAGTCAGCATCAACGACCACAAACTTACCGCAGACAAGTGCTACCTGTAGATTATCTCTATCTTTGAACCAGGACTCTACAAGATCCCTAGATGGTCTAGTTTCTTTGTATTGTTCCCAGCTACCTAGAAATGATGGTGGTTTCTTGTTGGATCTTTGCAGAGGGACAACATTATAGCCTTCATCATAGTAGGCAAGTGCTTGCTCCAAGGATGTGTCGTCCTCGGTTATATTAAGCTGAAACACTTTAAGCTTCTGTTTCTAGTATTTCAGATATAGGTCCATATATAGACTCGTAATCTAATCTACCATCAGTTGCTCTTATAATTTGCTTTGCTTGGTTAATTGTAGGTTGTCGATAGCCATACCTCCAAGACTTGCATGAAGCCTCCGAACAGCCAAATTGCTTTGCAGCTTCTTTCTGTCCCAAGAACTCAATGTAGTCTCTAAGGGTGTACTTCTTAACCTTTCTATCAGTGTGATTAGGTTTTATTCCCATGGTTTCAAATTCCTTTAGTTTTCTTGTTGCTAATGTTTTTGTTCTAAAATAATAATTGGCTTGCCAAGTGTGGGTTTGTTTATCAGTTTGTTCCATTACTTCTCCTTTCGACAAATTGTTAAAAATAAATTTTACATATAGTAACTATTATGGTTATAATATGCAAGTTAATTTTAATTAAAGGAGATTGAGAATGGAATTATCAAATAGAATTGTGTCTCCGCAAAAGCTTGTGCAAAACCAAGGTGCTAAAATTTTGGTGTACGGAATGGCTGGAGCGGGTAAGACAACACTAGCTAAAACAGCTCCAGGTAAAGTACTTGTTATAAGTGCTGAAGCTGGATTGCTATCTATTAAAGATGCAAGCAATGTTGAAGCTATAGAAGTAAAAGAAGCTAGTGAAGTCATGGAACTTCATAACGCTCTTAAGTCTGGTACATTACAATACGATACGGTTGTCTTGGATTCAGTATCCGAGATCAGCGAGATCTTATTAGTATGGGAGAAGTCTCGTAGTAAAGATCCACGTATGGCATACGGTAATGTTCAGGAGTCGGTAACAAATTTAATGCGAGCATTTAGAGATCTAAATATGCACGTATTATTTCTTTGCAAAGAAGATGTGGTCAATGATGACGGTGTTCTTAGACACGCACCTAAAATGGTCGGGACTAAGTTAGGCGAATCAATTACATATTTCTTTGATGAAGTTCTTGCATTACGCATCATTGAAGATCAAGATGAGGACGGTAAGAATGTGCAAACGAGATGGCTACAAACAGCATACGGACAAGGCTACAAAGCTAAAGACCGTAGTGGTAAACTTGATAATTTCGAGAAGCCTAACATAAGTGCCTTGATTGAGAAGTTAGGGTTTTCATTAACAACAGATAATATAGGAGAAGCAAATGTCTGATTTCGGTGATGTAGAATTTTTTGATAACCTGGAGGAACTGTCATCTAGTGGTGGCACTCCTTTGGCTCCAGACGGAGAACATAATGCTAAGATTATTGCTACTGATAAGTATAAATCTAAAGCAGGCAACCATACGTTGAAGGTAACCTTTCAGCTTGATGGTGGAAAGTATAAAGACCATAACGAATGGTATAACCTATGGGCTACTAACGAAGACAACAAAAGAATAAGCACGGAGATATTCACCAGGCTTACGAAAGCTGTTGGCTTTAAGAAGTATCCAGAGAGTCATACTGACTTTGTTGGTAAGAAACTAATCCTTAAGACTGAACAGATTGAAGATCAGTTTGAGGGTGACAATGGTGTGGTCAATACTAAGAAGACTAAAATCAGATTATATTTGCCAGAAGCAGATGCTGACATGAGTCCACCAAGAGAAGCTGTCCCACCTTTCTAAGTGTGAGTAAAAAAAGAGGGGCATTTAGCCCCTTTTTTTATGGTTCTTGTTTTGTGAAAGCGTAAACTATGAGGAGACATAGTGTAAGCCCAACTAGGAAATTAAGATCCATTACATCTCCTCCAATTCTTTGATCAGTCGGTTTAAATACCAGACAGCTTTTTGCAGATCCTCAATGTTTTTACCTTTGTGATCCTCTCTCCAAATGTATTTTATAGCCGCAGCTTTTAAATACCCCTTGAACTCTTCCCTGGTCAATGCAGACTTAATTGCTTCAATACATTCAACCGATCCTTTTCTATAATGCGGAGGTCTGTTTACATTATCTGTCATTCTTCTTGTCCTCCATTATATTGTTGTGCATATTTAACCAGTCTATATCGACTTCATCTTTGCGATTATCAAAATAATATAGAATAGAAGCGTAGGTATGTCGCCAGGCTCTATCTATAATGTTGTGCAGTTTTCTCCAAAACCTCATACTATTCCTCTCT
>Ga0098043_1000098_pt1 | contig 27536 bp, 26 predicted proteins | sample 9B_taG_FD_92581 | JGI IMG/M metagenome (GOLD analysis project Ga0098043, IMG submission 92581) | Marine viral communities from the Subarctic Pacific Ocean - 9B_ETSP_OMZ_AT15188_CsCl metaG | ecosystem: Environmental > Aquatic > Marine > Oceanic | place: Subarctic Pacific Ocean | collected 2015-01-10 | reverse complement strand
TGAAGCACATCAAAAAATTAGTTTATGCCGTGACCTTTTCTTTATTAATAACAATAATATTAATTTCGTTGGTGACATCATGAAGAGACACAGAACAAAAAATGATTACATAATGGAAAAGATGCTTGAGGTAATTCCGAATCTTGAACAGGAGTTTACTTCAAGACAGATGAGAGATGTATTGGTATCACATCGTGTAAGGTATGTTGGGACAGTGAATTACATAGCACGTGTACTGAGATTACATCCTTTATTCCAACCAATCAGTTTCCCGAAAAGAGGAGAAAAAATAATTTATAAATATGTAGGTGAAGAAGAATGAGTGAATATGTTACAGTAAAAGATAATTTAGATTATCAGAATGTTTCAATAGAGATTGAGGGTGAAGATGTATTGGTGTTGTGTGAGATTGATGTCAGTATTCTTCAAGAGATTTGTTTGGTTGACTGTGGTAATTTTAATAGTGAAAATAAATTGTATAAACTAGATAACGGACAATATCTTTACAAAGGGGTCTGTTGTGGCGTATATACGTTGTTAGAGGCAAATGGTGAGGACAATGGATTGGCAACCAGATAATGAAATGAAGGCATGGGGAAGAGAGAACTTCGGCGCAATACCAGTTGAAGGGATATGGAGTCCTGAAGACGCTGGCGTTACTTACAAGAAAATGAATGAGAACACTTTTGCGTTAATGATGATGTACAATCATCCCGATTCAAAAGAACACCATGACCGATTAAAAATCCTCATGGAAGAATGCGGTTATGTCGTTATGGAAGGCGATGGTGAAATGGTTACTCCACCACTGAATCCTCATCATCACATAGAGCAAGAATATCTGATAAAGCAGGAAAGGGCGAGAGGATGGCTATGTCCTGAATGTGATTTCCCTCTTGCTAACTGTGACCTTGAAACAAGGTCTGATGAGTATATAGAAAACGTTGAGGCTGAACTCACCAATGGAGAGTACGCCGATGTCGAGTTGTGGCAATGCATCATATCGTGTAGTGAGTGCGAGACTGAGATTCGCATGGAACCTAATGACTATCATTTGCTTGCTGGCGACGCTTCGTTCATGTCATGTGAAATAAACAATAAGACATACATCGCACTTACACGTCAACAAATGAAAGAACTCGCTGACGCTGATGCTTTAACAGGTAGAGTTGTAGGGAGTAAAGTTGACGGTCACAAAGTTCCACCTTGGTTGTGGGGGATGTATTGTCTTGTAATTGACAAGTCTCCCATAATCAAAGGTGAGGAAGAATGAGTAACTTTGAAAGAAGTTATTGGGAAGATGATTCCAAAGTCCAAAAGTGGTCAGCAGGTAAAGGAAAGATTCGTCTTGCTTGGATAAATTGGCGTAAAAGAAACTGGGTTGATTTCAGAATCTTGAGAAGAGAGGATGAAAAATACGTTCACACAAGAGAAGGTGTCAGGCTTTCACCTAATCAATTGCGTGAGTTGTTACCTATCTTGAGAGAACTCCTTGAAACCATAGATAATGTGGAAGAAGAAGAGAAAAGAAAGTCTGAATCTGATATAAACTGATGAAGGGAGTGAGTATGATGCAATCATACCATTTGCGTTGGTTTCACAAAAACAGAGTTTGGGTTTTCAATGATGGCCCGCTTGAAGGAGAACCCTTGTTTTACGGGTTTGACATTGTTATTGATAACTTACTCAAAAAACTCGGAGCAGTAAAAAGAATGAGAGCATTGAACAATGGATGTAATTTGATTCTCAGTGAGAGATACTTACCTGATGCGTATAAATTTAATCTTGAAAGTAAAGATGGTACAGGTGGAAGGTATCATCATGATGAATTAGGTAATGGTTGGATAGAGTGCGATTATCTAATTGGATGCCATGACCCTATGTACATCAACGTGGAGGTTAAATGATGTTAGTCCAAAGAGCCACTGTGTTACTTTCCAAAATGCCAAGATTGTTTTCCTATGAACTGACAAGAGAGGAAGCACATGAACTTTGGAGTTTCCTTAACAGTGAAAATAAATTATCTTTATCACATACCAAACTAAAGTTAGCGTTAGCATCTGAGTGCGGTGTGTTCATCGAGCAATTGGATGCCGTGGCGAATGGGGCTTCACTTGCACAACTACTCACCATGGAGTCATCTGACTCAAGGGGAAAGAAGTTAGAACTTTCTTCTGTAATGAATCTCTTGTCAAATGTAAATGAACATACGAAAGACTGGGTGATACCATTTTGTCACTCAATGAACATCAATGAGGCTGAACTTGTTTGGCGTTGGGCTTTGAAGTATAGATGGCGTTACGTCAAGAATAGAATGGCGAAGTGGGTGAGGAAAGCATCAGGTGTTGACATTGAGGCTGATACAACGACGTTAATAGATATAATTTACAGTGAAAGTAAAATAGAAAACACTGAGGATTCAAGTAATTTTCAAAGACTCAAGATTTGGAAGTCACCTGTACCTCCCAAGGATTTCTGGTTCGTAGGTCTTTGTGATTCTCTCATACATCTTAGTAGTGGAATGGCGAGAGAAAGGAATGGAAAACTCAACGGTAAGTACACACCGATGCTAGGAGAGATAACTCCATGCTGGTCTTGGTGTAACAAAAGACTCACCGATATTGAAGAGAGGTTTCATAACATAGAACAAGACATTACTTTCTCTCAGTATCAGAAGCCGTTACCTATCTCATGGGAAGAGGTCAACGCTGTGCTGAGTGAATACCCGAAGGGTGGGTTTCTGATTTTGCAGGATGGTGAGTATTATTTGTACACAAACGGCACTTCGCAAATTGTAGTTCAAGCACTGTCGTACAGAAATATAAAATCGGCAGGGCATGAAATTACTTTTGGTGTAAAAGATATTTTAGATATAATAGAAGTAGGCACTTTTATTTTACCCATTCTACCTTTTGAATTAGAATACGCATTAAAGAAACGTGGGATGAATGTTTTTGATACTCATACGACTAACGAATTGAATAACTTATTTTTAATGATAAAGTATTCTTGGCACCCTGAAGATGGGTGGAGATGGGTGTATGAGAAAGTTGATGAGGACTTGGGTATAGGTGACGTTGACCAATTTACAGATTACATACTAATTACAGGTGATGTAAATGAGTAGTGCAGTAAAACATATTGGGCTTGGTTTGATTCTCTCATCAATAAGATTCTCAGTGTCAGTGACAAAGGTACACTGGGGGTTTGGATTCACAAGTAGCCTGTACATTCACATACCTCATGATAATAAAAAACAAGTCATGGCTATGTCATTGTGGGTGGGTGAAGAAAAGTTAGTATTGAAGGAGCGCATTAAAAATAAGACTGAAATTAATTCTTGGCTGAAAGCGTTAGAAACATACAAGCATTTGCTACACGATATTACAGGCTATGAGAAAATGGCTTGGGTGCTGGCGAATCCACTACCTAGTTCAAAGGGTAACAAACCGTTTAACGTCTTCATTGAATGGGTAAATAAATGGGATGAATTAAATGAATCTTATTTAAACTGACAAAGAAATGGTTGTTGATGAAGTTGAACTGGAGTGAACGAATCCGACCAAAATCGGTATCTGACATTGTGGGTAACAAAGAGTTTGTCAATGATTTCAAATCGTGGATAGAGTCGGGTCACTACCCTTCCGCACTTTTACTTGCTGGCCCTTCGGGTACTGGTAAGACGAGTGCTGGCAATGCTATAGTTCACACCATGCTTGGTGAATGGAACAATGACATGAATGTGCTTTGGACTAATGCAAGTGACGATAGGGGTATTGCGTACTTGCGGGAAAACATCAAAACCTTCGCCCGACTCTCCGGCGTAGGTGTCTCACGAAAAGTTATCTTTTTGGATGAGGCAGATGGTCTTACGAGCAGTTCACAAGATGCTCTTAGGGGTATCATGGAGAAGTACGCCAAGCGAGTTCTCTTCATCCTCACAGTCAATCACATAGGTAAGGTATCATCGGCTATTAAAAGTCGATGTAAAGTTTATCATTTCAAAAGGGTGTCACCGAAAGACGGTGCTGAACACCTTAAACTATTAACCGAGTCGTGCGGGGCACCCACCGAGTGGGAGCAAGATTACGAATATCTTGTTGAACATACCAACGGCGATTTGCGAGATGCAATAAATTATTTAGAAGCAATTCCGAAGAAACCCAATGCGTTAACTTTGTTTAGGAATAAAAGTATTACAAGTGACGAAGATTTTTGGGACTCAATTAACAAAGGTAAGTACACTTACCTCACTGATGCACTGATAGACATCAGTATAGAAAGGGGGTTACCCTACATGATGAAACAATTCCACCGTATCGTAAAGAAACACATAGACACATCCACTGATGTAGTCTTCGCTTCTTTCCTCGTTTGGGGAGAGATGTTTGAAGTCGTACATCAATGGAATGGGAGTGATGAAATGTTTGTTCACGTGATGGTGGCTAAATTGAAAAAAGAAATAGAGGCGATAAAATGAGTGCTTGGAAAGAAGAAGACGAATACGAAGAGAAGGGTGAGAAGGAGTCCGCACTACCAAAAGGTGTGTTGACTAGAATTAATTCTTATGCTGAAAGAACAGGAATGAATGTTGAAGATGCAACTACGAAGTTTCTGAACTACATAGAGAAGGAATATGGATGTACGAACCCCGATGAAGAAGATGATGATTTGTTAGAAGACTGGTCAGAACAGGCTTTTATTCAAACAAGGAAAGAAAAGAAAGGCACCACAAACCTATCCAATTGGGTTGGGTGCTTTCTTGGCATCGACCCAAAGAAGAAAGACAGACTGGCAAACATTGTCAATTATTATACAAGGGAATACAAGAAAGACCCCGAAGGTACTATCGGCACTGGTAGGATTGGTGTGTACGAGGATGATGATGGTGCTTGGTCGTTAAGGACATCTAATGGTGTTACACAACTTGATGAGCCGTCAAATTCAAACCCACCTTACGCATTCAAAGTTGGCAAAGAATGGTTATGCTTGACCACAAAGGCAGGTAAACCTTCTCCTAACGTTCGTATGGGTAGGTATGCATATTTCCTTGGTGGAGAAGAAAACGATTTCGTTTCCAATGGTGCGATTGAATTGTGGCGTGTTGACATCACTGGTGGTCAAGTTGATTTAAATCTCAACATTGGAAGACCGTGTAAGATACCTGTCATCCCACCAAAGGATGATGCGAAAGATTTCTTCAAAACAGTTCTTAGTACATACGCTGACTTTGAACCTATTTACACTGATGAGTTCGTAGGTGAAAACTTGCGCCCACTCCTCCAACCAAGCAAATTTTGGGTCAATCCTGAATTTCACAACATGTATTCTCCGATAGATGACTTAGAAGAAGCGTTTGAAAGTGGTAAAGAAAGTGGTAAAATTGAGGGTGAAAGAAAAACTTGGGGGCCACTGGTAATCACCAAAGGTACAGTCGTGAGTATGAGTACAGAACGACGTGAGACTGAGTTCGACCCTGATGGTTACAACTACAGTATGACACTTAGCAGCAGTATTACCGGTGATGTAGACTGTTGGATTCCGGGCGCAGTAGGCGACATTACAAAGCCATTCCATTGTGGATGGGGAGATGATACACGTGAATACGCTGAACTTTCCACAGTCTTCGCATTTGGCCGTCTTGGTATGAAAGACCGTGATGGTATGCTTTCACCAAAGATGACAGTGTTTGGTGTTTATGCAGACCCAAGACGTGTTCGCCAAAGAGTAAGTGGTGGCAACACAGGAGTAGGTCAATTCGATTGAATTGAAAGGTTGTGATTAGATGGCAGGATTTGGAGCAACAGTAAAAAATGAAAGTGAAAGTAAAAGTAAAAGTAAAAGTGAAAGTAAAGGTAAAGATGTTAAAGAATCTCCATTGCTAAGTTCTGACCCTTTTGCTGCTCTTAGAGCAGAAGAGGCGGCTCAAAAGCCTGTGTTGCTTACGCATCAATTCATCGGTGTAGCAGCGCATGATGGTGCTGGAAAGTCGGCTTGCATACTTGATGCATTCGGAAAGTGGTTGGACATACATGACCCTGAAAGAGAGGTTGGCTACAAACTACCGGCAGTTGATTTTGACGGTGGTGTAGCAATGCTTAACTCCGCTATTTACAAAGAAGAAAATATCATTTCTTGGAACCCATGGAAAATGGGAATAAACGATAGAACGGCATACAATTATCCCGGCACTCATGAAAGAGTGATGAACATAATGAAGTACATCATAAGTGAAGTTGAGAAGGGTGTTCCTTACTGGGGCGTTCTGATAAGTGGTATTGACTCTTGGCTTGAGATATGTACCAACAACATGCGTATTGTGGATTTAAATCTCGCAAGTGATGGTATCGAGTCAGCAGATATACGTGGGGCTGGAGAGGCCAAGCGTGTTGAAAGACAATCTGATTGGGCCATTCGTAACACACGTTTCCATCAACTGACAAAGTTGAGTCGTGACCTCGTAAGATTAGGTGTAAGAGTATTTTGGGAGACTCACTTGAGAGCCACCAATTTTTCCTACAAGGAAGATGCACCTGTTACGTGGCAACCCGAATGGGAGAAGAGAACAAACAACTACCTTCCTACAATCATATGGATTGAAGATGAAGATGTGTTGAATGAAGAAGGCGATGTTGAGAAGACAATTTACAAAGCGAAGTTCGTTAAGTGTAAAACTAATCCTCAACTTGTCAATCAATCCCGTACACTTTGGATTACACATACAGACGGACAACCTGAATGGTTTGGTTTACCCGAACTATATGATGGGAGTTTGTAATTTTTTTATCCCACCCAGTAGGTTTTGTGAGGTAATGAAGGAAAAGTCTTGCTTTATTGTTTTGGCGCTCATCACACGGTTTTCGCTCTCTCAATGTAATCGCTCCTTCCCCTACACCATGGAGGTATTAATATGACAAAAGTAATAGTTGATACGAAGAACTTTTTGAATTTCTTAACAGGATTTTCAAAAGGTGTACCCGACCTGCGTATAGACTGTGCAGGTTCACGTATTACGATTGAGGTCGCTTATGCGTGGTATTACCTTCGTAAGCAATACATACCAGTAAGTATTGAAGAAGAAGGTGCATTACACATTGCAGACCTCGATAAGGTAATTAAATTCTTCAAGGCTACTAAAAACGCTCAAGTGACAATGAGACAGGCTTCCCCAAAGAAGCCGCTTCACTTAGTTGCTGGAGGTAATAAACTTCAACTACCAAGTACCGATGATATTGAATCAGGTATCAAAGCAGTAGTTATCAGAAAACTATTAAAGAACTGCGAGCAAAGCGGTTGGTCAAAACTCGGTGAACTTTCCCTTAGCACACATTCAACTATCGCAACTAAAGATTTAGTTTCATTATCAGCAATGAAAACTTTAATTGCTAAAGATTCTCAATTTAAACTCCGTATTCATTGTGGTGAGAATGAAATGGGTATCGTGGCTGGAAAGGCATCGAGTGGGCGTTTGTTCACTTCATTGACGGCCACTGATACTGATGGCCCTCCCACTACTGTTGAATCGTATTTTGGTGAGTGGCTACCTTCATGTTTACAATTCCTTGATGAGGGGAATGCACGTATGCATTTAGGAATTGAAACACCTGTTATATTTGAACAGGATAATACTTTACTCTTTATTTTAGATGAGAGTGATGACTAATGATTATCGATTGGTATTCGGACTTTATCGATGAGCCACCGATATTATACCTACGCACACGTGGGGCTGATGGTGTACTTCATGAAAGATACATTACTGAGGATGATGAAGACTACGTTAAACCGTTCTTTTGGGTTCCTGAAAAAGCCCCTTACTGGGTAATGAATCGCCTCAAGTCATACAATGCAACTATCCATGAAGACATTAAAGCGGTAGGTCTTGATAATAAAATACTACTGAAAGTAACTGTTGACCATCCGAATACATTATGGGAAATTAAAGACAAGTGTCCAAAGTACACTTATGAAGCAGACCTAAATTATCTTGACCAAATCTTACTCACAAATTATCCTGAAAAGATACCTGAGTTCAAACCTCGCATTTGGTACTTTGACCTTGAATGGGATACGGGTGAGGATGATTTCACAACTGTCATGGCCGTATCTGATTCATTCAGTGAACACCCTGTAGTGTTTGCTTGGAGTGAAGTGAGCATACGTGATACAATCCGAAAGAAAGTTTGGATTGATAGATATGGTGGGTATGAATTACGCATCTTCCCGAATGAAGATGAAATGCATGATGCATTCCTCGGTTATCTTGAGGAGTGCGACCCCGATATTCTTGTAGCACACGCCATCGCTTGGGCTGACCTACCTCACTTGTACAGAAGGCTAGGAGCGCAGCGTGACAGACTCTCTCCGGTGAATCATGTTATACCACCACCAAAGAAAACTAATTCATACCGAACTACGGCTCAACCAATCAAAGGTCGTCTGATATACGATACTGCTGCTCAATGGACTGACGGTAGTGGCTTTGAAGCGATATGGCAAAAGTCAGGTAGGGGCCAAGCACAATCACGTAAGTTAGATTGGTTTGCTACGGCACTTGGATTTGAAGGAAAATTAACAAGTAAAATAGACGGGATGACAGTTCACAATGGATGGTATGAATACTGGGATGACTTTGTTGATTACTGTTTAGTGGACACTACTCTCTTGCGTGACTGTGATGAGAAGTTGAATTGTATATCTTATCACGTCGCTATGCAGCAATTAGCAGGTATATCTTTTGGTAGCACACACAAGGTTAGCAGATACTTCCGTGGTTTGATAGGGAGGAGGACTGAGTTGAAAGCCCCTTCTTCTTACATAGCAGAAAGACCTGAACTACAGGCAGCATGGGTGATGCCACCCGTTGCTGGCCGTCATGAGAATGTTGCATTGAAAGATTTCGCTTCTCTATATCCAAACATCATAACAAGTGCAAACTTATGTTATACGACACTGGTTGACGAAGGCGGAGAGAATATTTTAACAGTTAAAGTTCCTCCAAAGTATGATGATAAAGGTACTGCGTTGCCGGGTACTGGGGGTACTTTCCACTGGAAACAAGATGTTGAGGGAATCCTTCCTTCAGTCGTAAAGGAGATGCTTGCGTTAAGGAAACACTACAAAAAACTCATGCGTGAGGCTGATGACCCTGATACTAAACTTGGTTACAACATGTTACAGATGGCCGTAAAGGTCGCCGTAAACGCAATCTATGGACTCACTGGTAGTAAAATAGTTGCAGGACAATGGAGTAGTTATCCTATCGCACAATGTATTACTTACCTCGGAAGAGAAGCAATTACTATGCTTGTAAAAGAAAGTGAAAAGAGAGGTTACAAGGCATTGGCTGGTCATACTGATTCCGTGTATGTTCAAGTTCCCTTTGATGAGGCAGAAGAATTATGCAGCACACTTACAGATATAGCACAAAATGAAATGAACCTACCTTATCTTGATGTTGAGTTTGAAGCCTTCTTCCCTTACTGGTTTACGGCTGCTACGAAGAACAGAAACTTCGGCATCAAATCTTGGCCTCCCGAAGATGAAGGGGATATGAAAGTTACAGGATTTGAAATGAAAGCGGCTAACGCTCCGCCTTTGAGTAAAAATCTTCAACGTGAAGTATTCACTATGATATGTAATGGTGCTGATGAGAAAGTGGTCTTCGATAAAATAAGACCTATAGTAAAGCGAGTTTACAGTGGTGAATGTGAAATTGATGATGTCGTTGCTTATGGAAGAGTGCAGAAGAAACTGGATGAATATGATAAGGTAGTCCCGAATGTAGCAAAGGCAGCAAGATACTCAAACAAGTTCTTGGATACTAATTACGATAAGGGTGAAAGTATTAAGTGGCTTTTCATCAATGGGGTTCCCGAAGGTCAACCTCAGTGTAACGTCCTTGCTTTCAGTGAAATAGAACAACTTGATGGGTATTCCATTGACTGGACAACTTGTGTAAACAAATGGATTACTAAGAAGTTAAAACTTGTTTTTGATACGTTAGAATGGGATGTAGAAAGATTAACGGTGAGAAGAATACCGAGAACGTTTGAGTCGATGATAGGTGATTAAAATGAGTAGGATAGAAGATGAAGTGTGCAAGAAGATTCAAGCAAGGTCTGATGTTGGAAAAGAGAAGTATGGAGTGACCATGGAGACAGCGCCTCTGTCTCGTCTACAGTGGCTTATTCATGCACAAGAAGAAGCCATGGACTTAGCGGTGTATCTCCAAAAACTGATTGAGTTAGAAGGTGAGAGTAAGTGAGATGGAATCCATCAGGTGATGATAGTCGTCAGAGGATTGATGATTACTTAGAAAAGACAGGTAATAACAAAGAGGCAGAGTCATACAAGAAAAGCACATACGCTTGGAATCCAAACACAGACCAAGATAAGATTTTACGTGTCACTAAGTCAAGTATCGGTACATACAACTGGTGTCCTGAACAATACTACATTGAAAAATTCAAAGGAGTGAGGGGCGAGGAACAACCTCATCACGTAAGAGGTAAAAACGTACACGATATGGTTGAATGGTTTTGGGATAATTTCACACTGAAAGATGACGTTCTAGCACTTATCAAAGAAGGAAAAGAAGAAGAGGCAAAAGAAGTCATGTACAATTTTATTCCATCTCCTCCCGAACCATATCAGTATGGGGAGGAGTTTCAAATCAGGCAATGGGTGGACTGGCAATTCTATAGACTGATGCATACAGAAGGTGTTGAGTGGGAACCTGTAGCCGTTGAAGCAAATATTCAGGCCACTCGTTTTGTCGAAGTTGACGGTGAACATATCCCGATTCACATGAATGGTTTCATCGATAGTATATTTTCTGATGATATGGGATTCGCATTGATGGAACTGAAGTCTGGTAAATATAAGGCTAAAAGTAAAGTCCCATCTATGCGTAAAGAAATGGCGTTTTACAAGATGATGCTTGAACACAGTCCACATCAGGAGTTCTTACCCATTACAAACTGGGGTTGGGAGTTTCCGGGTGGTGACATAAACGGTGGAGAAGGTGCAGCCATATATTATGAAGATGCTAAGAAAGGTGGTAAGTACGCCATGAGAAGTGTTGAAAAGAGTTTAGTCAAATTAATTAGGGCACACATGGATATGGACTTCCCATCTAATCCGTGGCTTGGAAAAATGAGGGAAGGAGAAACCCTAGAAACAATGCTTGAGAACAATCGATTGAAATGTTCTTGGTGCGACTTGAAAGAACACTGTTCTTTTTGGTCAATTACAGATGAATTCCTTGATGAAATAATGGAGGATGTATAATGGAAACAAGATTGAAATTAATGGAAATGCTGGTGAACGAAAAAATGAGAAATGATGACTACGTTGTTTTTCTCAAGAAAGGAAGAGGGTTTAGAAACGCAAGAGATGTTTTCAAACGTAGTATTGGAAGACAAACTACTTTGGATGAATTCTTTGATGTGGGTGTAGAGGCAAGATTACAACACCCTACAGAAATAGTCTATTACATCAATCCCGCTCACTTGAGGGAAGATAATACCATTGGAACTGTGAAAAAGATATTAGCAGATGTTGATAGTTACTTACATAATAAAAGGTGATTCTATGACGTTTGTCCCTATCGACTTCCCAAGAGAGGTTCTTGAGATAACGAGTAACGGCGATAGGGGTTGGAGAAGGCTAGTAAAATCGTCTGATGATTTGGAAAGATATTGGAAAGGTAAAAACGGTAGTGGTAATGTTTACTTTACCGCTTATGGTTTTTCACATACAGAAGCACCAAAACATCACCGTGTCGATTACAACACACCGAAGATACATCACTTTATCATGGATTTTGATTGTAAGGATTTCAAGAACAATGGAACAAATGTACCTTTTGAAGTGCCACATAAAGAAGTGACAAAATTACACAGGATGTTAATGAAGGACAACATACTTCATTTTGTTTGGTTTAGTGGTGGTGGTTTTCACGTATGGGTTCCATTAGCAAAGTCACTCCATCCTAGAAATGGAAATGAACTTTCACGAATAAAGTATTCAGGGAGGGTTCTTCTGAATGAGTGGGATAGAAAATTAGGCGGTCTGAGGTGTAATGACCCTACAGTTGCATTTGATACTAGCGGAATGATAAGAATACCTAATTCGTATAATGCAAAGAGAGAATGCTGGTCTATCCCTTTAACAAGTGAAGAAATTACCAACGGAGATTTTGACTTCTTCATGAATAAGGCACAAGAGTCCGACTCCGGCTACATCGCATTAGGAGAAGTACCGCTCGAATTTGAAGTAGTCAAAAATAAGTTTATGGATGTAAGTAATATTAAACCAGTGTATGTTCCACCTGTTTCTTTTGACAATATACACATTCTTCCTTGTTTGGCTCAAGCCGCTTTGGGGGAGGGAAATCCTATTCACAGGGCTAGGTATCACCTTGCCTCATACTTGGCAGATAGACTTCGTATGTTCTTCCCCGCTTGGCGTGTAACTAATGAAGAAAAGAAAAAACATGTCAAACAAATTAGTGCTTTCTGTGCGAGTCAAGGTTGGGTCGATTACAAGAAAGAAAAAACTATTGAACAAGTTCAAAGCATCGTGATGAAAGGCTACCCTCACGCCACTTGTGCCACTCTATATGAAGAGGGGTTCTGCGTGGGTAAATGTCAGTATTACGATGGAAGCATGGGTGATTAAATGAGGGCAATGATAAGAATTGAGGGAAAGAGGGCACGTATAATTTCACAACTTATGCGTATTTTTATTGGTAAAGATAAAATGAATATCGAAATGGTAAAAACGTGTATGCTTGATTCTCCTGTACAGGTTACTTCAACTGCTTTGACGGGGATATTAACTGTTTATCCCTTTTTTAAAAACGTAGGTGAAGCGAGTAAAACTTCTTTTAGTAGCAAAGGTAACTACCCTGTTGTATTATGGAAAATTGATTTACTTTCTTTGATTAAAAAATATAGAATTTCGCCTTTAGAATATAAAAGTGGCTTGGCTAATCAATTTTTAATTAACACTGAAAGTAATACCTTTACTAGAATAACAAAGAAAAATTTTGACGAGTGTGTTTTAGAATTACACTGGGAGGAATAAATATGTTATGGACTGAAAAAGCAAAAGAAATATTTAACAATACAGAACAATGGATAGATTTTAATAAATTTATTTGTTTAAGAAAAAAAGAAAAAGAATTTTTTAAAAGGTTTAACGTAACTAAAAATGACCCGTTACCTACTGAATTCCCTCTAATGAATTGGTTTTTAGCAGGAGCGGTTATGAACGATGATGAAGTAATCCATGATATGGAATTACTTTTTCATCTATTTAAACAATGGAAAGGGGATAATGATGAGTAAATATCCTGACTTGATAATCGATACAAATGAAAGAGGTAGCCTTTGTGAATCTATAGAACGACGTGCTAAGAAGTCAGGGATGTTTGTTGTAAGAAAAAATTTGATAGTAGGTGACTACTTACTTGGGGGTGCTTTAGTTGAGGCCAAGTCAATCCCTGACCTCTTTCAGTCATCTCATTCAGGTCATCTTTGGAGACAACTTGATAATATGGATGCAAACTTTGAAAGATTCTTTTTAGTCGTGCATGGTACTGTTGAGAAGTATGTGGCGATTGCGAGAAAGAACGGTAACAGATTATCTTATTCCAAAGTACAAAACGAACTCACAGGTACATTAGCGAGAGTGATGAGTGACTTTGATTGCCAAGTGTTCTTCACTTCAAACACCAGTGAAGCAGCACAGTTTATTGTAAAACTCCACGAGAAGATACACAAACCAGCAAGTAAGCATGGGGCACAGTCTTTACGTCGTGTCGCTAGTAATGATTTGAGATTGGATATGTTGATGACAGTACCGGGTATAGGTAGGGAAATTGCTGAAAGGATTCTTGAAAAGTGTGGTAGTATCGAGGAGATGTGTTTTCCTGAATCACTGAAACAAATCAAGGGATTGGGCGAGGTAAGAAGAAAATTAATTGTTAAAATACTTACTAGCGAAGAACCCGTAAAACAACAAAACAAGAAGCGTTGAAGAAAATTCTATTTAAACTGATAAAGAGTAAATGGGTGTGATATTATGAAAGCGATAAATTATCAGGCAGTACAAAAGTTTCCTATTCTTGAAGCATACCTTAATCATTTTTCACGTACATCAATGAAGAATGAGATACCGGGTCTTCTTTCTTTCTTTTTCATACAGGGTCAAACACTATTACCATATGTTCGTGTTCCGACTGGTGACTCTCATCTTGATTCAAGAGTGCATGTATTTTGGATTCAACCGAGTAGGACTGGTAAATCAATAGCGTGGGATTTCATTGGTGATATTATGAAAGAAATCAATGTTCCTTTTGAAATGTTTTCATCTGGTACTGATGCTGGACTTATCGGTTCGCTTCAACCTGTGCTTGATGAGGAGAATAAACCAACGAATGAAATGGAAACCGTACCCGGTTTACTGGCTGGAAGAAAAGGTATCAACTTTGATGAAGGTTCAGTTTTGTTAACCCCAAACAAACATAGTCAAGAGACTGTATTGTATTTACAAACTGCCTGTAACGCTATCGGTAGTGGTGGTAACATTTTGGTTAAACACATGAAAGGTGATAAAGTTGAATGTGAATCTTTAGTTTCGTTATGGATTACTACATATCCACCGAAGGGGGTCAAAGAGTATGTACTCACGAAAGGTATTTTTCAAAGAGTATTACTTTATTGGGCACACTGGGACATGGATATGCGTCAAGAAGTGAGTAATGAAAGACTCAGTACGTTTTACAAAAAACCGAGTGAGATGGATATTACAAGAGATGATATTGTTGACTACTTCAAAGACACAGATAAAATAGTTCGTGACCGTCTTTTGAATTTAAGTGAGACTACTTTTACAGAATGGAGTGAGATGGGTAGGGATGAGCAAGAAAATATCGCACAGAAATACATGTGGGATATGTTTACCGCAGGTCCTAACTTTACAACCGCTTTATATCAAGCATCTGATGATATTTTTGAAAGGCTCAAAAATATGGATGCCAATATGTCCGAAGTAGTTGCATCATTCACCCCCGCTATTGAAAACTACCTTGGTATATTTTCCACACACCTTGCGGTATTAGATAGAAAGTGGGTCATATCTGATACTCACGTTGATATGGCGAAGGAGTTTTTATTGGACTTATTTGATAACCTCATATCTTGGCTTGAAGATTCGGTTGAAATAGGCGGTAATAAAGCCAAAGAAGGTAAGATAATTGATGAACTACTCTATGCCTTCAACTCTTGCACAGAGTACGAACTGGATGGTAGTGGAGATGGATGGAGAAGGAAAACTGCCATGTTGAATCAGTACATGGAAATTACAGGTGTATCGAAAAGTACCGCCGAGAGACACTTCAAAGATTATAGTGTTAAATTATTTAACAGTAAAAAGAGTGGAAAGCGTGTATATTTAAAACGTAAAGGCACTAAGTAAGGTGAGGGCTAACTCATGAAATGCCAAAAACCGCTTCTTCACAGACCGCAATTTGAAGGTAAACTTCATTGTAAACATTGTTATAGAGAATTGATGAAAAGGTGGGATGAACTTCAATGAGCGATATACTAGCCTTGGATATTGAGACAAGTAATTATTCTTGGGAGATAGGAGGTTGGGATAAAACCGCTTCATTTGACCCTACAGTGGTTGCTACATGGAATGGTAAAGATGGTACAGTGTATTGTAATAAATCACTTGACATTGATGCTACAGTTAAAGCATTACACCCAAAAACACTGGGAGATGATTTGATTGACCACGTAAACAAGGGTGGTGTTATCATAGGACATAATATCAAAGGATTTGATTTACCTGTCCTAAGAGATGCTTTGGATTGTTGGAGTGCGGGTGACTTGCTAGGTAAAACTGAGAGTGTGATTGATACAAAAATATTGACTCAAAAGGCAGCAATAGTTAGCGGTGGTGTAGTGACCACTTTAGATATGCTCGTAAAGACCACTTTAGAGGACAATAAATTAATGAACAGTGAGGATGCCCCCGTTGCATGGAGGGACGGGAAGTATGACGAGGTGGCTAAATATTGCCTAAGTGATGCTCGACTCACATATGATTTTTACGAATTCGGTAAAAGTGAAGGTTATGTTCAAACAAGAAAATTAGAGACAGGTGAAATAATAAAAATAGAGGTTGATTGGAAATGAATGAAATAGAAAACGCAAGAAGTAAAGCACAAACACATAACATAAAAGCGGCGAAAACTGTTGCTGAAACAGTAAAATCTACGCTTGGCCCGATGGGTATGGACAAACTCATGATGGATGGTGGAGGGAACGTCATTGTAACAAATGACGGTGCCACTATTCTCCGTGAGTTAGACGTAACGCATCCCGGCGGTAAGATGATAGTTGAGGTAGCAAAAACTCAAGAGAGTCTGTGTTATGATGGAACAACCAGCACAGTGATACTGGCTGGTCAACTGTTAGCAAATAGTGAATCATTATTTGAAAAAGGGTTACACCCGAATGTAATCTGTCGTGGTTATCATGAAGCAACACGTATGGCGATTAAATTCCTTAACGAAGAAATTACTATTACAAGTAAAGAACGTAATGACTTAGTTGCAGTTGCTAAAACAGCAATAACAGGTAAAACGCTAGAGAATGCAATTGAAGACGTAGCCGAACTTTGTGTAGCAGCCGTTGAAAAGGCTGGAGATGCTGAGTCGGTAAAAGTTGTTTCTTTCCCCGGTGATTCCATACAGGATTCGTATTTATATGATGGATGTATTGTAAACAAAGACTATGTGTTAGAGGGTCGTGATGAATACTCTCACCTTGTATTAATGAATACAGGATTAGAAAATGAAAAGTCAGAAGATAACATACAACTTCAAATGAACTCAGAATCATTTCAATCATACAAAGCGTCAAGTAAAACACATTTGATTGAGTCTGCAAAAAGATTGGTTGAATACATGCCCGAAGGTGGTGTAGTTTTCGTAAGAGATAATGTAAACGACTTTGTATGTTCATACTTAAAGAAAAATCATATTATGGTTGTAAGGAGAGTTCCTGAATCAACACTACGTACACTTTCACGTGTGGCTGACACACCTATATGTCAAACACCTGAGGAAGTTGAATTTTGCGCTCCTGTTAAAATCAAAAGAGAAAAACACAATGATGTATGGTATTTGTTTGTAAACGGAGAATTAGAGAGTAACGTTGCTACGCTCGTATTACGAGGGGCTACCTCACATACCTTAGATGAAGTTGAAAGAGGATTTGATGATGCGTTAGGAGTTGTGTCATTAGTTATGAATAGCAAAGAATACGTAATAGGTGGCGGTAACTCCTATGCAAGAATGTCATCCCATCTAAGGCAACATGCTGCTAAGATAGGCGGTAGGGCACAAATGGCTATAGAAGCGTTTTCTGATGCATTAGAAATTATACCTGCTACCATTGCTGAGAATGCTGGTCATGACCCATTGGATGTGGTTCTTGCTATGCGACATGAAATCCTTCAAGGTAACTTGACTTTTGGCCCCGATGTTGAAAACGGCGGCGTTTGCGATATGTTGAAAGCAGGTGTCATAGAACCGGCTTCTTTGGTCAAACAAGCAGTTCAAAGTGCGAGTGAGGTAACAAACTCAGTACTGAGAATTGATGACATCATTGCACGAAGACCTACACAGTAAGTGTGAAACATGGGGAGACTCATTGATAGATTGAAAGTAAAATGTAGGGCTTGTACCCATTGGCACATAGCCCGTCGTGTTTCAGCACGTTATCTCGATGATGAAAGAGAACGTTTTACTTTGTTACAGTGTCGTAAGTGTGGTCATTTTTGGCAAGATTCCGCTATGAAGTAGTATCAAAACGCACATATTACTCTTGCACTAAAAGTATAATTTGCCGATGCAGTTGCACCAGCAGAATCAGTAACGGTGCATGTAATTCGATATACTCCCTCAAATTCTTGACCACCTGAACCACTAGAAGCATCACAAGTTAATACCAAACCATTGTACGTTGCTTGATTTGTAGTGCCAGAAGTATTTACTGACCATACACCAGTGCCGCCAGCCCCATCACTATCTACTAATTCAGTGTTAGTCCAAGCAAAACTATTTCCACCAGCACCTCCACTCGCAGTAGCAGTTAAACCTATAAAATCCCTAATTGCTATATTAACACTTGAAGCAGAAAAAATTTCTGTGTCAACTTCAACCTCAGTTCCGCCTCCACCATCTGCTACTGTAAGACCTAATGATGCTGCACCAGCACCTTGTTGAGCGCAACCCATTAAAGCAATATACATATCAACCGACTACCATCCAATTGTTAGAACCAATAGCAATACAAGTAGCCGCTTTGAATGTTGCTAAAGTAAAGTCTGAACCCGCACCATTGATATTATTTCCATTACGACCAATAGTAATATTACCACCTGTTGTATTCAAAATGGCATAATGTTCACCAGCGGTTGAAGTCGAAGGAAGCGTTATGTTCCCCGCACATATATTGTATCTACCTGCGTGTGCTGCTTCTGTTAAAGTAGTACTTCCTGATACTGATACTGTAAGTAATCTTGTGTTTCTAAATGTTCCACCTGTCAGTAAGTCTAATGTGGCAGAAGGAGTATTCAAACCAATACCTACTGCGTCAGCAGAAGCATCTACAAAGAGCATATTTGCATTACCATTGCCTTCGACTCTAAAATCAAGAGAGGCACTGTCTTCATTAATGGCTATTTCAGTAGGGTCAATATGAATTCTATTTGTTAAGGCTCCACCCACCATAGTTCTGATGTTTAATTCCCCATCTTCTGTACCATCTGATGCATCTCTTATGGTTCCATAAAAGTCAGCATATTCAACGTCTTCCGGTGTACCTGCATCATTTGTACCTCTAAATTTTATATGCCCTATACCATCATTATCGGCAGCAGACGCACTGTTACGATAAAAAATAATATCAGGAGCATGATTAGCATCTGCACTTGTGCTTTCAACAATAAAGGTGTCATCAGTTCCAGTAGTTTTAATATGCAAAGGTGCAGTAGGAGCGCTATTTTGAATACCTATTCCTTCTGCATGAGCATCTACAAAAAACATGTGTGTGTTAGTAGCAGATTCAACCCTAAACTCCATAGTGGTTGATGCCTCGTTAATTACACATTCACCTTTACCGATTGTAAATAATTCATTTACAGCACCATTTCTTAACATATTAATTTGGAATTTAGAATCTTCACTACCATCTGTTACATCTGTCAGTTTTGTTTCTAATTCAACATAACTAACATCATTACCACCAGCATCTTTACCTCTAAACTTAACGGAACCAGTAACGTCATTTACTGCTGGACTTGCTGAATTCCTATAAAGAATCAAATCTGGAGCATCAGTAGCACCATCTTCCGTACTTTCAATGATAACCGCATCTCCAACACCAGTGGTTTTAACATGCAAAGGAGCAGTAGGAGTATTTTGACCAATGCCTACTCTTGAAGTCGAACCATCTATTCTCATTACTTCAGTTGTAGCACCACCATCATTTACTTTGAATATAATATCCTTATCACTGGTTACATTTTCAATTATAGCATCATCAGAAGAAGTAGAGAGTTGCAGGTCGGTTCCTATTACTACTTCTCCCGAATCTTTTATCCTCATTCTTTCTGCTAATGTTCCAGCATCAGCAGTAGATAATACTAAACTCCCATCATCAACCCCTGTTGCTTCATTAATAGCCGCAATTCTCGCACCAACATAAGTAGCCGGACTACCGGAATTAGAATCATAGTTTTTAAGGTCAATTCTTGCATAATCCGTACCCGTAGCGTTTCTTGCACCTTCGATACTTAATGTCCTTGTTTGTCCTGAATCAGCACTTCTTGAAATCGCTGTATCGCCGCTTACTTCTAATTTCGATGTAGGTGCGGTTGCCCCGATACCCACTCTTGAACTCGAACCATCTACTCTCATTACTTCTGTATTCGCAGAACCCCCATCATTTACTTGGAAAATAATATCCTTATTACTGGTTACATTTTCTATTACTACATTATCAGAAGATGTCGTTAATTTTAAATCAGTACCGACTGTAACTCCTGATTGTAATACTAATGTAGACTCTCCTTCAACTGCTGCAATAGCATTTGCGTCTGTATATGCAGTAGCACCATCAGCGACATTGAGCATGGTTCGTACATCAGCCGGGCTAATTTCTTCAATTATGCCTGCGCCTGCACTATCACGACCAAGTAATTTATTTGTTGCTGATACATTTTGTATCTTTGCGTATGTTACTTGGTCATCGCCAATATGTGCTGTATCTATTGAACCATCAACATAGTGCTGACTGTCAATCTTATCATTACCAATAGTTACAGCACCAGCACTTATGGTTACATCACCACTTACAGTAGTCCAAGAAGGGTCACCGTTTGCATCAGCAACGAGTAGTTTACCATTACTACCAGCAGCAAGGTGTGAAGGGTCACCACTTGCATCTCCTACTATGATTTTTCCTCTTGGTATTCCATCTAATTTAGCAAGTGTAACTGCGTTGTCTGCTAATTGTACAGTTTCAATTGAGTCATCTGATAACACACTAAATACAGGAGTAGTAGCGTGACTTGTAGTACAAACAAATCTTGTAAGTGTTCCACCCGCTACAGAATAATTACTCGCACGAGTAAATACTACAGCGTTACTTGCATGTAGGTTTCTTAATTCAATAATATAACCAGCAGGGAAAGAGCCACTTGTAGTAACTGTTGCACTCCCACCCGGTGTAAGAAGTAATATGTTGGCATCAGTTGATTTGAGAGTTATACTTGTTGCTGTACTTGTTAATACCCTGTCGAATACAGAACGGGTATATCTTGCTGCATGGTTACCTGAATAGTATAATGTATCTTTTTCATTGTCGGGTGCAGTTGTACTACTTAATTGAGAACCATGTGATTGCCATAAAGCACCATATCTTGAGTCGCTAAAATCACCAGCCTCATCTCCACCGCCATGTAAGTTATCAAGTTCAGTGTGTAAATCAACAGGTGCGTTTGCTGCCCCAACTGCACCAGTGGTAACAGGTGAAAAGTAAAGTGGTGAGGGGCGAACGAACACTCTTTTGTCATTTGATTCAGAAATGCTTACTTTCAAATCTCCACCACTAGCAGAAAATACTACTCTTAACACCGCAAGTACAACACTTTGTTTTACTGTTAAAGATGAATCAGGGAAATTTAAAAATGAACTAGGTGCAGATGGGTAAGTGTTTGATGCAGCAGTTACGGCTGAACCCATTTCCCAATAGATATTGTTTGCGCTACCGCCGTCACTTGATACATAAACAACTACTAACGCTTCTTGTCCTGAAGACAAAGCAGAAGGACTACCAGTTTTGTGTGCGCTAGAAGTTGTTATGGGAATATTTGCTGAACTACCCGGACCACCTGCAAAAGCGTACATCAAACCGTCAACTATCGCATGTCCTCCAGTTACGGTAAATGTGTAACTGTTTGTAACTTGTTCGCATACACCGGGTAAGTTTTCAGGTACACTTCTATTTGAGGCACCATTAGCAGTATCCTCTTCCAGTATGACACCATTACCGTGTACACCTTCCAACATGTTAGTAAGTGTAGGCGATACAATGTGGTCACCATCAGCCAAACCATCAACCGCTGATGCAGAACCACTTAATGCGGGCATGTTATGATTTGAGTGACCTGAGAGTGGATTACCTGTCATTATGCCACCTCAATAAGAATTTCTATTTTAACTTCATTGTTTTCACTTTTAAATATTTCTTTAGTATTATACCTTGCTACGGGTGTAAAATCTTCACTACCACGATATTGTATATACACTTCTTTTATGTTCTCACTAAACGAACTTGACCGTTCTAATTTTGCTTCAACAAGTAAACTGCTGTCATCTACAATTGTAACTTTAGGTGTTAAAGTAACTGCTGGCCTACCTGCTGACCCATCATCTGATGTCGCTGGTGTGCCGTCAAACCCGACTATTACTTCGTTTATGTTATCTGCTATGGTCTGTAAAAGTATTCTTTTTATTCTGTTAGAAATCGGCATTAATATCTGCTCCTACTCTTTTTTATTGTTCCTATTGTCAATCCATTCTTACCTATGACACCTCTTGATGGGTATCCTCCGATTAAGAATGCGCCTTCCCCTATTTCCCTTATCGTATAGGAAGAATAAATGTTTACTCTTATTCCCCCAAACATTGTCAAGTTTTCTTCTTGATTTTGTATATACGTTAAAGGACTTACCTCGTTTGATTGGAAAACAACTCCTTCTTCAATACCTTGTAAGATTCCTTCTATACCTACGTCAATACTTAACAAAGACAAATCTGTTGATTTTGAAGTGGTGTTGTGTTTACTTTCAGAAACAAAGTATTGCTTGCCACCGTAATTAATACTCATACCGGGTCTAACAGACAGTATGTTTTGATGCCCCGAACTTTGTATGGCACCTTCTTCTAAAGCAAAACCACGTAATATCTGACGTGCCACTCTTCTTGCTGACATACTGTTTCTTACTGTCATATCTGTAATAGGGCCTGATGATTCTCTTACTTCACCATTAACCCCGCTTTGACGGTTAGTATCATTTACAGTAACTACAACTTGGTCATTCAATGCCATAGGTAATCCTTGCACTGTTACTCTATTAGGTGTGTTACTTACATTATCTATAGTTTGATTTCCGAATCGTAAATTAGGATTAACTGAATAACCACTTTCTGAAAAACTAATTGGTACATACAATAAATTACCAAATCTGTCAAGTAAAACCATTCTTCCATCGTTTCTTGAAAGAAAACGTAAAGCCGTCATGATGTTTACATTATGAAAGTCTTGACCAATAAATCTCGTTGAGTGTAGTTTTCTACCTGTATCATTAGCGGTGCTGCTTAAACTTCTTCCGATATTGGCACTATTTATTCCACCACTTACAGTTTGAACTATTTTTATAGCAAAATCACTTGTTCTAAGACCTATATCAATTGGTTGACCTAATTTAACTGTGTCACCATTAAATCCTATGTCGGATAAAGTACGTCCTTTCATATTTCTTAAATTTAATTTTACACCATCTGTAGCAGACTCAAGGGATGATGCAACTAATCTGTTGGATGGTTGTGCGCTATCATACATTAAAATAGGTAAATTAGATGAATTAATTGCATTATTACCAAAGAAAGGCGCTACTGTGCTTGTATGACCATGTGCTTCTTTGTGGGTAATTTGTAAGAATGACTCTCCTTCAACGATTTGATATTCTCTTTGAGGCATAACTTGAAATGTATTTGAATTCGATTTTTCAATTGTAATTTTATTCTTAACTCCACTTGTAATATCGTATTTACCAAAATGAATTGCGTTATCAACAAATACTGGTTTTCTTGCATTTTTTACATACAAACTAGAATCAGTGTTATGCCTACCAGTAACGGTATTTTTAATTACAGTCACGGTAAATCACCACCATCAAGATTCAAATCTCCTTTGTGACCCTTTGGATGTAGAGATTGGCTAAATCTTGGTTGTACAGAAAAGTCTTTTCTTAAGAAAGAAGTACCTGTATCATCTTGGAAAGTCCTCCTTCTTGATGCATCAGAACGATAATGTTCCAATGTGTTTTGACTCATTACCACTCTTGTTACTTCGTTGTTAATAGTAGTGGAGTCATAACCTGTAACTCCTGTCCCCTTCAACTTAGGACCTTTGCTAATAGGTTTTGATTCATCAGCACTTATATCCATAAAATAAGCAGGGGTATATGGTGCATTAGTGTTAGGACTACTTGAAGTCATAAACTGACCTCCACCTGTTGCTCTCCCGTTAGTAGTTTCATAAGTAAACAAACCGTATTTACCACCAGCCGTAGCAGCAAAATAATTACTACCGTATTGTGGTGACGTAGTAGCAAGGTTGAGATTTGAACGGAACATTTCAATGTGTTGTTTATCAAGCAACCTAACAGGTTTTAGCATAAAAGAAATTGATTTGTCTTTTGTATTTGCTCTCTTTGATGCACTTGTGAAAACATCAGTTACATACGGGTTACTACCCTTACCTACAGGTGGACCGAAAGTAAGTGTAGTATTTGCATTTGTAGCAGTTGTATCAGCGCTTAGTGTGAAACAAGTCGCATTGTTGATAGCGGTTACAGTAGCACTTGATGGGATGCCTGTTCCTGTTACTGTCATACCAACAACTAACTTTGCAGTTGAATCCATTGTAATGTGTCTAACACTTGTTGATGAGCCATCAGACAATCCCGATGTATGATTTGTATCACAAGTAGCATCACTGAATGAACCCCAATCTGTATCGTCAATTGGAGATAAGTAATTTTTAGTCTCAGCAATATACACTCCACCTAACGGGTTAAAGTTAGACGTGTGGCTCATTCTCATTACACCACCAGCCGGTTGAGCGGTAAAAGTCAAAGCGGTTAAATCGTAATCTGCTAAAGTTTGTGAACCAGTAGTCATTCCACCTTGCAATACCACTCTTTGCCCAACGTTTCTATCTGTGTGTAAACTATGTGCTTCGGTATTGAGAACGATTAAGTTTACATCTTCGCCTTCAATATTCTCGGTATCGATACCTATACGTGGACTACTTCGACTTATTGCATCTTTATGCGGTGTATCGCCGGATATGTTTTCAACTCTATCACTAACTACTGCTTCAGGTTTAAGTAATCCATCTTCATCTATTTCCAATCTTGCACTTATTCCTCTTGGTACTTCATCATTTTGTAAAGTATCATTTCTTGCTCTTAAGTATCCATCGTTCAAATTAGGTTCAGCAGTATGGTGAGACAAAACCATACCAGTAGTGTGGTTTGGTTCGTTTAACGCCGTAAGAACATCTTCATTGAACATAGTAGGGTATCGTACTCCTCTTCCATTACCCATGTCACCTACACGAAGTGAATGTCTTGGGAAAAATACATCAATTAAAGTTGATGCACTTGCATTATTATGTATATTTAATCTGCCACCAAATCTTGGTAGGCTTCTTCCATCAGTGAAAGTTAATGTTTGAGATGACTTACTCCCACCTGTAGTTGCCACGGATAATTCAAAATGTGTGGCATCCGTAACTGATGCTACATACGCACCGGATGGGATACCTGAGCCAGCAACACCCATTCCTGCTACAATAGAACTGCTAGAAGTATGTGTAATAGTTGGGTCATTATTGTAAGAACCTCCGCCAACAGTAAACGATTTAATTGTAGCATATCCATCATCAGAATTGTATGCTGATTTAAGATTAAACAAACCAGCAGAACGTGTGGCTGGCGTTTCGTTAGAAGACCTATCAAATTCATAAGAATCACCAGCATCCCAAGCAGGTCTTATACCAAACCCACGGACAGGGAAACGCCTGACATCTTCACCACGAGTATTACCCCACCAATCGACTATGTAATATCCTGCCATGTCTTCAATAGTGGATAAGTTCTTTCCGAAACTATCTCCCCACCAGTCTCTTGCCACTGATGATGCGTTTCTAAGTGTCCTTACGGGACAACCAAACGGTCTTGTAAATCTCATCCCGTCACTATATCTTACTTGATAGCCGGGTTTGTCAACATTTAACATACCACTGAAATTTGTTTGCCTTTCTAATATACCTACATACATATCAGATAAAGTAGGATTGCTAACTCCTGCTTCTCCACCAGCATAAGTCCATGTTCCACCCTCGACTTGTACAAGCGGTCCATGCTGATATGCTACACTTGCATTAGTAGCCGTAATTGCACTTTCTCTTAACGCTCTTAATCCGTAAGTTGCCCACTGAGGTTTGTTGTAAGGTTGTCTTAAACCAAACCTATAACCGAATGGTCTTGTTCTTAGTGTATTAGATAAAGAACTGTAATTTGATTTACTTATACCACTACTTACAGTGTATGAACCGTCATCATCAGCATCAGTCCATATTGGTTTATCATACCCGTAATCTCTTGGATATATCCAACTCGATGAAACATAACCGTAACCATCTAAACGACTTGTGATAGGACCACCCCTACTTCCACAAGGCCAAAAGTGATTGAGCATTGTACTCGTACCGGCTTGCGCTTGATACGCTACTGCTTTGTAAAAAGTCAAAGTTTCACTTGACTTAGCACCGCCTGTTGTACTTACTGAAAGTTCAAATGTATCTGCATCGGTTATTGATGCTATAGTTGCACCACTTGGAATACCATCTCCATCAACTCTCATGCCAACTTCTAATGAAGCCGTTGATGCCAAATCAATTGTTGGGTCGTTGTTATAACTCGCACTTCCTACTGTAAGTATATCATAAGTATTCAAGGCTTCAATTTCTGTAACAGTTCCTCCATCACCATCTGCGCCGTATTGTACAAATTCTCCTCTAAATCTTCTTGTGTTAAATTCAGTAGGTGTGTCTTCTATCACAGTAATTACTGTGCCGGTATCTGCGCTTGAACTACTTACAGTAAATGTCCTGTCGGCAAGAGAAATTTTAGTTCCTCCTGCAAATTTTAATCCGGGTGAAGTTGTAATAGCATTGGCAGCACGACTTACAAATCTTCGTGGTTGACTTGTAATAGTAAGTGTACCTGAAGGAGTTGAGCCGGGTGTAACAGATAAATCAAATTGCGTACCACTAACTACATTTGCTACAGTAGCATTAGTTGGTATGTTTGTACCTGTTACTTTACTTCCTACAATTATGTTACCATTACTACTATGTGTTATTCTTGCACCTGATATACTTGAGAAAGTTACAGTTATATCACCAAAAGTAAGTGTTTGTCCACTTTTTACACCACCAGTTGTTGATGCCGATAACTCAAATTCAGTATCACTTGTTACGGATGAAATTGTAGCACCGACAGGGATACCAGTACCGCTTACAGTCATACCAGCAACTAACATCTTTGTTGAATTATGCGTGATAGTTGGGTCGTTATTATATGCAGCACCGCCTATAGTGAAGTTATTTACTGTAGATGGCTTCGGGGTTTTTATTTTAAATCCAAAAGGACCGGGGCTTGTAAAGTAAGTTGCATCGTGATAATGAATTGTTTCAAAGTGTTCAGGCATACTGTTAAGTGGTTTTTGGTCAATTGCTTTATCTGCTGAACTACTTAACCATGTTCGTGTACTGTCGCTATAATAAGTGTGCGGTCTACCAAGATTAGGATGCCATAGACACAAGAAAGCATCTGCCATGTGGAGACTGTTTGTATCTCGTGTGCCCTGTAAATTCTGTGGTAAATTCCTTGTCATAATGCTTGTCTTTGATTCTTTTAATATCGCACCGGCTGGTCTAAAATCATTCATACGAGAAAGTCTAATTTTTGTACCAGCAGTTAAATTATCAGTGAAAGTAGTGTTAGCAGCGATTGTGAATAATTTTGGTTTATTCATATTGGTTGCGTCATAACCACTTCTTTCAGTATAAGTGTGAGTTCTTCTAATACCGTTT
>Ga0098043_1000097_pt1 | contig 27583 bp, 32 predicted proteins | sample 9B_taG_FD_92581 | JGI IMG/M metagenome (GOLD analysis project Ga0098043, IMG submission 92581) | Marine viral communities from the Subarctic Pacific Ocean - 9B_ETSP_OMZ_AT15188_CsCl metaG | ecosystem: Environmental > Aquatic > Marine > Oceanic | place: Subarctic Pacific Ocean | collected 2015-01-10 | reverse complement strand
TACACGTTAGGCATATGGTTATGCAACTACTTGCTTGGATGTGGTGCATAGCATTCTCTATGTGGGTAGGTAGTATGTGGGTGTTTGGTTTTACTGCTATAGTACACCTTATACTTATCTTTGCTATTGTAATGACGGTAGCAGTATTTGAAATATCAAAACGTAAATCAACTTACTTCAACCATTGGTATAGAGAACGTGGTTTAGGTAGAGGAAATGGAGGAGAGCATGAGTGAAATAACATTGGAAAGAATAAAACGTATTGCAAAAGACATCAAGGAAGTTGATGAATGGGTAAATGATAGCCATACGAAAGCAAGATATATTGGAGTTTGCGAGGGTTTAGATATGCTTATTGAACATCTAGAAGAAACACAAGGAGATAATGATGAATAGATTTATTATAGAAGAAACACCACAAAAGATTGCTAAATCTTTATGTGACCAACACGTAGTCAAGATGCCACTAGAAGAAGCACAGATGTTATGCACTACACTATGGCATCATGCACCTGAGTATGCAGAGAAGCATAACCTATATAAACCTGTACATCAGAAGCATCCTTGTACCCTATGGGCTATGGAAAACAAAAGCAATTATACTTTTGCATTTTCTTTGTTAGATTGTATGTTAAAAGAATATACTGCAAGGTATAATAAATACCACGGTGCAACTAAGCATTTTTCATCCTTATGGGATGGTAAAAAATATCTACCACAAGGTAAGCTAACTAAACACCCACAATGTTTTAGTGGGATGGATGAACTAAAGACTGATGAGTTCTATCCTGTCAAAGCCTATCGTGCTTTCTATGTAGCTGACAAGGCTAGGTTTGCACGATATAGATATACACAACAACCTACTTGGATGAAAGGAGTAGCATTATGAAAGATACAAAGAACCAATTCAAGGTAAACTTGGACAACAAAGATATACTAGTAACTGAGGAGCAACGTATGAGATTTCTACAGCTGCATAATAAATTAAAAGATGCAGTAGAGTATGCATCAGAGTGTAAAGACTTACGACTATCTGACTTAGCTATGATGGAAGAGTTGGTGCATCACTTACACACGTCACTGAGTTTTTCACCAACAAAAAATCCTAATACAGACCAACCAAATATTTATTCAGACTACGTATTGTCTTCAGATGAAACGGCTTGGGAACGTGTATACTAATCTTTGGACAAGGGCTGAAGTCGTTGCATTTTTGCAACACTCGTATAGTAAATTTGAATATAGAAATGTGGGTGTGATTGCACAGATTGTGTATGAACTTCAGCCACCACGACTAGAGTTCAAAGATATATTTGAGTGGACTTGGGATGATGTAGATGATAGTTGGTGTGCAAACTTGTTGCATACTCTTGAACAGCAGAAGAATGACTTTGGTTTTCAAGACTACATTGCACCACAAACCAAACCTATTAAAGGTAAGTATGTACCTTACACTAAGTTTAGATTTTCTAAAGTGGCACGAAGAATTATTAATGATGCACCCACACTTAGAAAAGATTTGCTTATGAGGTACTTGCCTTTAAGTTAAAAATATGATATTAACTCTGTTAACAGAAAGGATGTTAAACAAATGAATATAGATGATATATTAAGAGATGTAGATGTATCTACAGGTTCTACAAAAAGAATGGACTGCCATTTCTGTGGTGGTAAAAATACTTTCACTATTACTAATAGTATGGGTTCTATATTATTTAACTGTTACAAAGCTAGTTGTTCTGTTAGTGGTAACAGAAGAGTGAACCTAACAGTAGATGAAATAAAAAACATAAAACAACCTACTGTTGAGGATAAGTTTGTGCTTCCTGAACATATTGTACCTATCCGTGAAGAGATATTTCATAACCCTATTGGTGGACTATCGTGGAAAGAGAAGATATGGAAAGACCATTGCCTGCATGATGTTAAAGAAGACAGGGCTGTGTTCTTAATAAAAGATAGTGAGAAGGGTGTAGTTGTAGATGCAATTGGTGCATCCACAGATAAACGATTACCTAAGTGGAAAAGATACGGTAGTAGCAGACATCCTTTCGTATCTTGGAATGGTAAGTCAGGAGATGGTGGTGACAATAGTTGTGTGCTTGTAGAGGATTGCTATAGTGCTTGTACTGTAGCTAATCATGGCATAACAGGTGTCGCATTGCTTGGTACAAATTTATTAGACGAGCATAAAAGATTTATATGCCATAACTTTGACACAGTTGTAGTTGCACTAGACCCTGATGCACTGCAAAAAACATTACAGATAAGAAAAGAGTTGCAAAGTTGGGTACGTACTGCTAAGGTACTGCGTTTAACAGATGACTTAAAGTATGAAGAAGAAATAGATATTAATAATTTAAAGGAGATGATATGGAACTAGCACTATTAAGAAGTTTAATGAACAAGAAGTTCTACGAGGATCATCGTGGAGCAAGGTGTCCTAACAGATTATTTAGTAAGGATGCACAAAAGATAAAGTCTGTTATAGACAAAGCTATGCAGAGATATGAGAGAACGGTGACACCTGATGAAGTGCAGGCACTGTTTCTTTCTAGTAATCCTAGTATGACTACAGCACAGAAGAATGCGTATGGTGCTATGTTCAGACAGGTTAAGAGTGAGAAACCTATGGGTGATGATGTAGCACAAGAGGTATTGTCTAAGTTATTTCAGCAGGTGATAGGAGAGGACATTGCAAACTTAGGATTTGATTATGTTAATGGTACACAGAGTTCTCTAGAACCTTTGCGTAAAATGTTAGAGCAGTATGGAGATGACTTCACACCTACCTTAAACATAGAGTGGGATGACATCAGCATAGAAAACCTACTAGATAAGAATGACCTTGAAGCAAGGTGGACATTCAACATACCTACATTATGTAGGAAGATTGAGGGTATCAACGCAGGACATCTTATTGAGGTGGGTGCAAGACCCAACACAGGTAAGACATCATTCCATGCTAGTCTCATAGCAGGTCCGGGTGGGTTTGCATCACAAGGTGCTAAGTGTATTATCCTATGTAATGAAGAAGGCTATCACAGGGTAGGTGCAAGGTATCTTACAGCAGGTACAGGTATGAACTTACACGAGGTGAAAGCTAATATGCAAAGAGCTAATGAGATATATGCACCCTTGCGTAAGAATATATTTATTAAGGATACAACAGGACTTGATATGGGTTGGGTTGAGTCAGCAGTCAAGAAGTCTAAACCTGATATAGTTGTACTTGATATGGGTGATAAGTTTGCCACCTACAAAGGACATGCTAGACCTGATGAAGCACTCAAAGCCTGTGCCATACACGCTAGACAGATAGCAAAGCAATATAACTGTGCTATATTATATATGTCTCAGCTAAGTGCAGAAGCAGAGGGCAAGGTTATACTTAATCAGAGTATGATGGAAGGGTCACGTACAGGTAAAGCAGCTGAAGCTGATTTAATGATACTGATAGCAAAGAACCCACAAGTAGAAGGACAAGACGAAGAGGATGCACAAAGACATCTTAACATTGTCAAGAATAAATTATCAGGTTGGCACGGTAGTGTACACTGTGAGCTAGATTATTTATTAGCTAGGTACAACGCATGAGAGATTTATTTGGAAACAAAATAAAAGAAAAGGTTGTTATTAAAGATACCTTGGTATGCATTAAATGCAATACACAACAACCCATAGATCAGTTCAGTGCGATGAACTATGCTAGTGATAAACCTACAGAAATTAAAAGAACATGCAGAACTTGCATGAGAAATCAATCTAGCTTGGTCAAGAAACTAAAACAGCAACACCCATACCCTGCTGATGATTACAAATGTCCTATATGCGACAGAGATATAGAAGAGATAGGCAAGTATAATCAACCACGTCTACAGAATTGGGTGTTAGACCACTGTCACGACACAGGTACATTTAGAGGTTGGTTATGTCATCATTGTAACGTAGGTTTAGGTGGGTTCAAAGATAGCTTGACAAGACTTAAAAAAGCTGTCATATATATGACTAAACATAAGGAGAGTTTATGAAGATAACAATTGACGTAGAGAATACAGTTCAAACTCGTGAGGGTAAACTACATCTTGACCCTTTTGAAGAGAGGAATGAACTAGTAATGGTAGGCATACTTACAGAGAAAGGTGATGAGTATCTGTATAGAATGAATGAAGAAAATGTTTACGATAAAATACAATCACTACTTGATGAAGCAACCGTGTTGATTGGACACAATATTGTTCACGATTTAATGTGGTTGTGGGAGTCTAGTTTTAAATATGAAGGAGATGTGTTTGATACTATGTTAGGAGAGTACATACTACAAGAAGGACAGAAGCAACCTCTTACACTAGAGCTATGTGCAGAAAGATATGACCTTGACACAAAGAAACAAGACACATTAAAAGAATACTTTAAGAAAGGTTATAGTGTGGCAGACATACCACCTGATGAGTTATCAGAGTATCTGTCAGCAGACTTACACGCAACACAGGAGTTATCAAATGAAATATACAAGAAGCTACAGTCACCACAATATGAACATCTTTTGGACACTGTTACTCTTACTAATAGTGTTGCCCTTTGTTTGGCTAGGATTTATCGTGTTGGTTTTAGTGTTGACGTTGATGGTCTTGATGAGGTACGTAAGTTATTTACTCAAGAGAAGAGAGAGATAGAGACAGAGCTAAACAAAGAGACTAGATATTTTATGGGTGACACACCTGTAAATTTAAATAGTCCTGAGCAACTGTCGTGGTTAATATATTCTAGAAAACCTATAGACAAACACGATTGGGTTATGACATTCAATTCTCACATGCCAAAAGATGAGTTTCGTTTAGCTATAAATAGCAAGGCAGAGATACTTAGAAAGACTAAGGCAGAACAGTGCCACGTGTGTCACGGACACGGAAAGATTAGAAAGACTAGAAAGGATGGTACACCCTATGCAAACGAGAACAGATGTATAGAATGTGACGCACTAGGATATAAGTTTATTCCTACATCTGAGTTAGCAGGTATGGGTTTTACACCACCGACTGCTAAGTGGATATCAGCTAATGGATTTACTACAAGTAAGAACAGTCTTCAATACTTAAAGTCCGTTGCTCGTCAAAAGAATATGGACAGAGCAGAAAACTTCTTAGAAAAAGTAATTAGACTATCAGCTTTAGATAGCTACCTCTCTTCATTCGTTGAGGGCATAGCATCTAACATCAAGTCTGACGGAAAGCTACACGTTAGATTATTACAACACCGTACAGCGACAGGTAGGTTTAGTGGAGCAGACCCCAACATGCAGAATATGCCAAGAGGTGGCACGTTTCCTGTTAAGCGTGTGTTTGTTTCACGATGGGAAGGTGGCAAGATACTTGAAGCAGACTTTGCTCAACTAGAGTTTAGAACTGCTGCATATTTGTCACAGGATGAAGTAGCAATGAAGGAGATAAACAATGGGTTTGACGTACATAACTACACTGCCAAAGTTATTACTGAAGGTGGTCAAAAGATTAGTAGGCAAGAAGCGAAAGCACACACGTTCGCACCACTCTACGGAGCTACAGGGTTTGGGAGGTCGCCTGCTGAAGCAACGTATTATAGACAGTTCACGGAAAAGTACAAAGGAATCGCATCTTGGCATGCCAGATTGGCTACGGAAGCTCTGAATGATGGCAGAATAAAGACACCATCAGGTAGGTCATTTGCTTTTCCTGATGTGCAGAGAAGGTTTAATGGTTCACCTACACACTTTACACAGATAAAGAACTTTCCTGTGCAGAGCTTTGCGACAGCAGATATAGTTCCTATAACTCTATTAGATATAGAGAAACAACTACACAGTATGCAGTCATGCATAGTTAATACAGTACATGATAGTATTGTAATAGATGTACACCCTGACGAGGTTGAATCAGTTCTTGGTGTAATAAAAAATACTAATGATAGATTGAAAATAATTGTTGACAAACAGTTCAAAATAGATTTAAATGTACCATTAGTATTAGAAGCAAAAATAGGTAATAATTGGCTTGACACGAAGGATGTTAGCTGATATAACTAGAACACTTAACAGAAGGAGTTTATATATATGAATATAGATACAAATAACTTTGCCGATATGGCACAGAAGATGGGGATGGGAGTAGACCTAACCCAAAAGAAACAGACAGCACAACTTGCTCGTCTTAAAATACAACACTCACCGATTATGGGTGAGGTTGAAGTCAAGGGTAAAAAAACACAGGCTGCCATAGTCAATGGTGGTTCTTATAAGATAGATGACTTATCTAGTGAGAGTGTATTTTATTCTGACGATGTTACAATCAGACCTTATGTACAGAGATTTATGTATAAGAAGTTTGTCAAACCTGAATCAGGTAAAGGCTTTTATGTCAAGACTATTATGGCAGATAACTTAAATGTTGACCTCAAGGATAACACAGGTGGGTTTAACTGTGGAAAGCCTGCAGGTTTTGTGAAGGATTACCAAGCATTACCTGTCAAGACAAAGGAACTCTTGAAGAGTATCAAGAGAGTAAGAGTATTGATTGGAACTCTATCAGCAGGTTCAGTATTGGATGCTGATGGTAATGATGCAATGGAGATTGGAAACTTACCATTCATATGGGAAGTAGACAACAGAGATGCATTTAAAATAATGGGCGAACCCATAGCCAAGATTGGTAGTAGAAAGCACCTACCTGTACAATACACAATAGGACTAGGTTCTGAAGAAAGAAAGTTGCCTAACGGTAACTCCTACTACCTACCTACTGCATCCTTAAACTCAGATGTATTAGACGTAGATGATGGCACACAAGATCACTTCTCTGATTTTATGCAATGGATTGAGAACTATAACTCATACATATTCAATGCATGGAATGAGAAAGCGAAGCCTGCAGATATGTCTACATCTGATAAGGATGTAGTTAAGAACCTTGTTGATGTTGAAGATGAGATACCTTTTTAATGAAGAAGAATAATCCATTTGAGGTACACAACATTGACTACCTATCGCCTAGCAGCATGAATACCTACATAAGCGATGTGCCTATGTGGGTAGCTAGGTATTTGTTTGGTGTTAAATCAGGCAGTGGAGCAGGTGCAGTCAGAGGTATAGTGCAAGAGTCTGTCTTAGCAGATAAATATAAGACAGGAAAGTTTGACTTTGATTCTTTGGAAGTAAAATATATAGACACTTGCATTGAATTTAAACTTGACCTTGAAGATGTCAAGATAGAAAAAGAAAAGAAACTTTTAAAAAACTTTGGCAAAATTATTGATGACAACTTTGACTACACTGACCTGCAAGACTACCAAGAAAGAGTAGAAGTAGAACTAGAAGATATGCCTATACCTGTTATGGGTTACATTGATTTTAGATTTAAAGATAAGATAGTAGATTTAAAAACAACAACACGCATGCCATCTAAACCAACTGAAGCACAGATGAGACAGATGGCTTTCTATTCTATGGCATACCCTGATAATAGTGTGGACTTATTTTTTGCTACACCAAAAGATTATAAGAAGTTCACACTAGATAATTTATCTGTGTACAAAAAGCAACTAAAGAAAGTAGCATTTAGTATACAGAAATTTTTGTCCGTCAGCAATGATAGACATGAGTTAGCTTCTTTAGTATACCCTAACTATGATTCATGGACTTGGGGTTATAAACTAAAACAAGAAGCAAAGAAAATATGGAGCTAAATATATGACAACAACAATTGAAGAACTAGGTGATATGATTAAAGAAAAAGAAAAAGAACTTATCGCAATGAAGAAAGAATATAGGGAGCGTAGAACAGAAGGGCTACGTGTAGCTATAGAGCAACGCAAAGAAGCAGAGAAGCTAGTGCGTGAAGAGATGAAGTCGTTAGGTTATCTAAGCAGAGACAACGATAACTACAACGGAACAATTCGTTGGTATAACTTCTAGTTATGTCAGCGTACAGTGCTAAACATATAGCACGAAAGAATGGGTATAGGAGTGGTTTGGAAGATGCTGTTGCCACTTACTTAAATAAGTTAAAGATAGTATTTACTTATGAAAAGGTAAAGATTGAGTGGGAAGACCTTGCATATCGCACCTATACTCCTGACTTTGTATTAAACAATGGAATAATAATTGAAACAAAAGGTATGTTCACAGCTTTAGATAGGCGAAAACATATAGCTATTAAGAAGCAACATCCTAAATTAGATATTCGTTTTGTGTTTACAAATAGTAAAAGAAAATTACGTAAAGGTGCAAAGTCTTCTTATGCACAGTGGTGTATAAGATATGGGTTTAATTATTATGATAGAATTATACCTGAAGAATGGCTAAAAGAAAAAGGAAAAACATTAACAAAAACTTTTATTCCTTATAGGGGTAGAAAAATAAAAAGGAGTTAGATATGAAAAAAATAGATTCAAAACATTTTAAACCTGAAGACTTTATAATAAGTGTCAGACCTACCCTAGATACAAACAGAGCTTGGACAGGGCAAGTAGAAATAAATATAGTAACCTCAAAAGAAAATGGTTTAACTAATATGGACAACGAAGCAATGTTTCATTTGTGTACTTGTATGGCAAGCATTGTTCCTATGATGGAAGTAGATAAAGATTTAATGTATGAGATAGAAGAGTTTACAAAAGAGTTAAATAAAAAAGACACAAGAGTAAAAGATAAGTTGACAATTAAAAGTAAAGATGGTAATGTCATCTCACTTGATTTTAAATCTGATACAGAAGGGAGTGCCTAATGAATGCAACAGTAAAAGAAATGATAGAGTTTGAAAAGGGTAATACTATTGATGAGTTTAAAGCAGAAGAATCTGATATGGTAAACCACCCACCTCACTACAATCAAAGAGGTATAGAATGTATTGATGCCATTCAAGCTGCTACAGACGTAGGCTTTGAGTATTATCTACAAGGAAACATAATGAAATACATATGGCGATATAGATATAAAAGTGGAAAGCAAGACTTGAAGAAAGCTAGTTGGTATTTAAATAAACTAATAGAGATTACAAATGAAAATACAAGTTAGAATGTGGTTAAATCTAGACGTAGACCCTGACGATTATCTTGTACCATCTGATGGAGATATAACGGAAGAGTTAGAAGACGGTGTTCGTGAATATTTACACGACATCAATGGAGTAACAATTAAGACAATGAAAGTAACACAGGAGATAAAAGATGAACAATGAACACACACTACCAACAGACTATCAAAACTTTATAGCACTATCACGCTATGCAAGATGGTTGCCTGAAGAAGGAAGAAGAGAAACATGGACAGAGACAGTAGAAAGATATGTACATTATGTTGTTAATCATGTATCTAAGAAACACAATTTTACTTTGTCTTTAGAATTACAAGATAAGATATTTAAAAACATAGCTAACTTAAATGTTATGCCAAGTATGAGAGCACTAATGACAGCAGGTACAGCACTAGATAAATGTAATGTTGCAGGGTATAACTGTTCATATCTACCTGTTGATAGCCCTCGTGCCTTTGATGAATGTATGTACATACTTATGTGTGGTACAGGTGTAGGGTTCTCAGTTGAAAGAGAGAACGTAGATAAGTTACCTGTGGTTAATGAACACTTTGAAGACAGCACTACTGTTATTAAGGTAGGTGATTCAAGAGCAGGTTGGGCAAGAGCAGTGAGAGAACTTATTGCTATGCTTTATGTAGGACAAGTTCCTGAGTTTGATGTAGAAGATGTTAGACCTGCAGGTGCTAGGTTAAAAACATTTGGTGGTAGGGCATCAGGTCCTGAACCATTAGTAGATTTTTATAAGTTTTGTGTCGGTAAGTTTAAAGGTGCAGCAGGTAGAAGATTATACCCTATTGAATGCCACGACATAATGTGTAAGATTGGTGAGGTAGTAGTCGTTGGAGGGGTTAGACGATCTGCCCTCATCAGTCTTTCAAATCTAGGTGACGATCAAATGAGACATGCTAAGTCAGGTCAGTGGTGGGAGAATGAAGGACAAAGAGCACTAGCAAATAATAGTGTAGCCTACAAAGGTAAGATAAGTATGGAGACATTTATGCGTGAATGGTTAGCTCTAGTAGAGAGTAAGTCAGGAGAACGTGGTATCTTTAATAGAGACTCAGCTAAGAAACAAGCAGGCAAAAGTGGAAGACGTGATACTGATCATGCCTTTGGTTGCAATCCTTGTAGTGAAATTATACTTAGACCTTATCAATTCTGTAATCTATCTGAAGTAGTTGTTAGATCAGACGACACTGAAGAGACACTACTTGAAAAGGTAGAGGTGGCTACAATACTAGGCACATTACAGTCTACTCTTACAGACTTTAAATATCTACGCAAGATATGGAAAGATAACACAGAAGAAGAGAGACTACTTGGTGTATCACTAACAGGTATAATGGACAGTGAATTATTTAATGCTCATAATACAATCTTCTTTGAGGATGGTCAGCAAATATTTGACGGAGAAAGAGTTGGTGACATATTAGAAAAACTAAAAAAGAAAGCCGTTGATACAAACAAAAAACTTGCAAAGAAATTAGGCATACCACAGTCAACTGCTATCACCTGTGTCAAACCAAGTGGTACTGTATCTCAACTAGTAGACAGTGCTAGTGGCATACACACTAGGTATAGTGAGTATTATATCCGTACTGTACGTGGTGATAACAAAGACCCTCTAACAGAGTTTATGAAGTCAGCAGGTATACCCAATGAACCTGATGTAATGAAGCCTGATAGCACTACAGTGTTTAGCTTTCCTATGAAAGCTCCCAAAGGTGCACAGACAGAGCTTAGTGCATTAGATCAGCTACGTACTTGGGAAACATTTCAAAGGTATTGGTGTGAACACAAACCATCTGTAACTATATCTGTCAAAGAAGATGATTGGTTGAATGTTGGAGCTTGGGTATACAGAAACTTTGATGACATATCAGGAATAAGTTTCCTACCACACAGTGATCACACTTATGCACAAGCTCCTTATCAAGCGATTGATAAAGATAAGTATGAAGAACTAATAAAAGAAATGCCTAGCAGTGTTGATTGGGATAAGCTCTCTGAGTTTGAAAAGGGAATTGACACCACAGCAGGTAGTAAAGAACTCGCATGCACAGCAGGTGTATGTGAGGTCGTAGACATAATAGCAACATAGAAAGGAGAATATTATGACTGAAGAAACAAAACCAATGACAGCTTTAGAAGTACAAGAGTTGATCATAGGCTCATCCGAAAAGATGAAGCTCTTAAATATATTTAATTCTTTAATGCAAGAAAACACTGCACTTAAAAATCAAATAGAGGAGATGAAGAATGCTAAAACGTAGGCATGGATTAAAGAAGTATGATGCACCCTTGAGGATACAGTTTGATAAAGGAAGGAATGCTTTTTACAGAGGAGTAGATCACAACAACAAACTTCTTGTGCCACCGTATAGTGCAAACAGTATGCAATACAGAGAATGGCTACGTGGATTTAATTCTGCATTCGCACAAAGTTTAAAGAAAGTTATTAATTATGAAACTAGAAGAGGAAGCAAGGAAGTTTATGCAAGATAGAAAAAAATGTTTATTGGTAGCATCAGACTACCAAACAAAAGCAAAGGAGACTGCCATCTTTCCTAAAGATAAAGCTCTTGAGTATTTAAGTTTGGGATTGGTTGGTGAAGCAGGTGAGATAGCTAATAAAGCTAAGAAGGTTATACGTGACAACAAGAAGAGTCACGATCTTGGTGGGGAAATAGGGGATGTCCTATGGTACTGTGCTATGTTAGCTGATCATCTTAACCTAGACTTAGGTGCATTGATGCAGTCTAATCTTGATAAGTTAAGTGATAGAAAACAACGTGGTGTACTAGGTGGTAGTGGGGATAAGAGGTAAGGCTATTGCCTAGATTGTAAAAGCCTACCTATCTTAGAACCTAACGTATAAAAGCCAAGTTCTTCAACTGTCTTGCCGTTATATTCAGGATCAGGATGGTTGAAGAAATACTCATTAGCTAACACTCTTGCTGTTTCAGGTGTATTTATCCACTTCTCTCTGTCAAAAGGAGTAAATGATTTGCCTTCCTTTCTAGCTTTGTTAATAGCTTCAACATTACCTAGCTTTCTAGCTACCTCTCTTAATTTAATTAATCTATTCTTTGTTGCTGCTTGTTTTTCTTTTTCGTTTTTATCTTTATATGTTTCTGTTTCAAAGAAAGGTGTTAGGTAATCATCTACCAAAGGACCTAATGCTCGTTTAACAAAAGCATCGGCACTTTTATCTCCCCTTGTTTGAAATATTTTATTGTAGGTAAAACCTAATCTTGTTAACTCTGCTTCAGCAGGTTTCTGTCTCTCTTTATATCTTAAACCAACTGCCTGTCCTAGAAAAGGAGACTGTGTTAATACTCGTTCACCTCTAGTAGCAGACTCAAACTCAGGAAGTTGTTGTGATAAGTATGGCACATTCTTTTGAATTTTATTCATAAAGGCATTGGTAAATCTCTCTCTTCCACCAACTCCTTCTACACTACTAGAGTCTCTGACTATAGCTTCGTCTTCATCAAAGGTAGCTATTAAATCTTTTAACACTCTTACAGGTGTTATAAAACCACCTAGTACTTCTCCTGCGTATCCACCCACTAGCTCTGATAATCTTTCATTTCCTATGTTAGCAAATCCACCATCTTCTTGTCCTATAACTTCAAAGAATTTATCCACTGTATATGACGCTGCACCTGCTCTAAACTGTGCACCTGTAAAACCATCTATAAAATCTCTTGGATTTAATTTGTCAAAGTCGTCTGTTATAAATTTTTTATATAACATATCTGCCACTATAAAGTATGGTGCGGCAGGAAAGAAAGGTCTTACGTCTATGAGTCTACCACTATCACCTTTTAACTCGTACCATTTAGTGTCTTGATTCTTGTGTCTTATATAAAAAGCTGCGGCTAATGCTGCTGATCCTACCATACCCTGAGATATTCTGTCTCTTGCTTCTTGTGTAGCTTTAGCATTTACTTTCTTGCCAAGCACCTTTGCTCCACCTAAAAAAGCTCCCTGCATTAATCCATAAATACCATTAAGAAAACTGTACCTTAATTGAAATCCCATAGCGTTTGCCATAAACCTAGCAAAGGGAAACTCTCCTGTACCAATTACTGGAACCATTGGAAATGACTCTACAAATTTTACAAAGTGATGTGCTGGACCTTGCTTTGGCATATAAGCAAAGGTATTCTTTAATGCATACTCCATACCACCTTGTAATAATTCTGTTGGAACATCTTTACCCTCTTCCATAACTTGCTTCAGAGCTCCTGTTCTACGTAGTTTTTTAACTACGTAATCAGCAAAGAAAGCTCTTCTAAACATAGCGTCCGTTGCTAGGTTAAGTGCATTTGCAGCACGAGATATACCATACAATGTTTCCTTTTCATCGGGACCTACATCTCCAATAGTACGAAACACTAGCTTCTGTATCTTAGGGTTGTGCCTTAATAAATATTCAGATGCATCTGTACCACCTTGTTCAAACAATCCTTGTGATATAAATTTTCTAAACAATCCAGAGCTATCATCCCACCAATCTTTGAACCCTACGTTAACAGCATTCTCAGTTTTTCTAAATCTATTTAAAAATCCATTACCTGCATGATATATAGTAGCTTCCATTGTGTTAGCAAGTGTATCAAAAGTTACAACAGACAAACCTGTTGCCGCATTTCTTGCAGTTGTTGCTAACTGAGACGTCATTAATGCCCTACGATTTCTATCTAATTTTTTTAAGCCATTCATAAATGCACTATAGCCTAGTGTTACACCATCTTCTGATCTCACAAGATCATCTAATTTCTTCTGCACTTCAGGGTCTAACTTTCCTAGCTTAGATAACATTTTACCTATACTAGATTCAGCACCTGAAATAGTTTGAGCAGCTTCTCTTTTTCCTAATCTCTGTATCTGTGCAAAGTCAGGTGTAGCTGACAAGAAATCTAAAAAATCTTTTGTAGAAACACCTGCTTTAACAAGAGCTCTATCTAAAACATCTTCATTTATTGCTTCTATATTAGATACTAGAGTTAGTATAGTATCACTAACTTTTTTCTTTTTCTTTCTGTCTCTTACAAACTTTTCTCTTACAGGTTTAGCTAGTGGGTCAGGATCATCTAATATATTTTTCATTATAGTATCTACTCTTCTAGATACATCCACTAAAACTTTACCGTCAACAACAGGCTTTGATGCTAGAGAAAACTGTTCACTTGGTGGCATAAGTTGTTGATCAGCTTTTTGTTTTGCTTTCTTAGGTTTAAACTTAGTTTGTTTTAATATCTTATCTTCAGGAGCAATAACACCAAGGTCAGCTGCTTGATTTATAAATGTTCTTTCGGCAGGTGTAAGTGCTCCGTCAATTGGGTCAACTGCTCCTACAGATTCTTCACTTAAATTAGTTAATGTTTGTTTTTCAGATACAGACCTACCAAACAGTTTCTTTGCACCTTTTCCTGCAGTAATGATTGCAGGGGTAGCTACTGCACCAATACTAGCACCTATAATAGAATCAAAACCAACTTCAGCTAAACTAATATCATCTTCAGGTGTTCTTTGTTCTCCTGTATCAACATCAGTTACATAACCTTTTCTTTGTATGTCCTGCTTACCTAAACTAAACGTGCCTTCATATGCAGCACCACCTAATGCACCACCTACTATTGCCTTAGACATAGTTGTTTTTGGTACAAATCTTTTTAGTCCTTCTCTTAGTGCCATCTTTCCCACTACAGAAGTTCCTACTTTTGCCGCACCAAAACCTACAATATTAATTGGATCAAGAATTATAGACTTAACTACATCTTTTACTGCTCTACTTACAGTATCTCCACCTTCTTCTCCTGCACTAGGTAATTTATTATATATATCATATAAAAAGCCTAGCCTTTTTCTTTCGTCATCACTAGCTACTCTTAGGTAATCTATCTCACCCATCATACCTACACTGTTATTTTCCATTCTTCTCATATGAGTTAAAAATCTTCTAACATACTCTGTATTGTTTTCGTCTTCTTCTTGTAGTCCACCCTCACCTTTTCTAGAATACATGTAGTCACTTAGTGTTGACATAACATTTTCATTCTCAGCAAAGTCTTCTATTGAAGATATGTTAGCACTCGTGTCAAGAGAAAAAGTTTTATCTTGTTTTTTCTTTTCCTCTTCTTCTTTGTCTGTTGTTTTTAAATAACTTGCAGATGGTGCTTTACCACCATAGTATTTAAATTCTGATGAGGGTGTAGTCGTTCTATTACTAAAACCAAAAGTATTTGGTGTTTTATTAATAGTATAATAAGGTTTAAATTCAGCCATGTTATCCTAGAATGTTATCAGCTACTGCTTTAGCTTGAGTCTCATTTAATTTACCAGACCCAATAATAGATTGTTGCAACTGCTTAATTATATTTTTTTTCATTGTCTCTTTATCATTGCTTCTGTTATACTTTCCCTGTAAATTTTTTACAAAAGATTTATTTTTATTTTTCCAACTATCTATACTAAACTCTTTTGTTTTAGTAATTTTTTTACTTTCATCTACAGGAAAGTACTCATTACCTTGTAAGAAAAATTTCTCACCATCTTTTTCAAACACGTCAAATGTCTGTGACATTCCACCCACGGACACCGTATGTTTTTTGTTGGTCGGTTTATATCCTGCTTTATTTGGAATTATGTTAGAAGGTGCAGTAACAGAGGGATCACTTGCATACATCTGTTGAGCCGCTTGAGTTAAATCGCTTCGTTCTAAAATACTAAAAGCATCATTTACCATTTGTTCAGCGTCTGTGTAACTTAAACCTCTGTCTATTTTCATTATATTTTTTACAACATTTTCTTTGGTTACATTTGGTTGGTTAGTTAAATCCATAGCTATTTTTTCTGCTGTTGGTGCAAATTGATCTGTGTAATCATCTACATCAATATTTGTATAATCGCCACCCCCATAGTCTTCTGTAAGATCAAAGCTACTAACTAAAAGTCTAAGACCCCTATCATTTAAATCATCTGGAATCCATATACCATCTCCACCAATTTCACCAGTAGCTTTTAATATACCTAGCTCAACCTGCCTTCTTAACTCGTTATCTTTTTCATTGTACTCTACAGTTCCTTCATATAACTTTATCATCTTACTAGGATCGGTAGGATCAGGAACTAAGTAATGTGCTCTTTCTGTTACTGCTAATGCTGCCATTGGGTTTGTTGGGTCTGTTGATTCTGAAATAGCAGAGACATGTCCATTTTTTGTTCTAGCTACATCTAATTGAAAGTCATAAAAATTTGTTAGAGTTGCAGCATTTCTCTCATTCTTCTCTGCTGATTTCATTCTAGCAAGTAGTAAGAATTGCTTGTCCATCTGTGAATTTATAATACCTATATTTCTTTGGGCTTCTTCGCTGTTAGGATTTTTCTTTAGTTCTACACCCCAATAAGTAAGCTGATCATTAAAATCATAGATGGCTTCCATTACAGTGTTTGGTTTTAATTGTTTTTCTTTATTGGCTATTTCAAGTTCTTGTATTTTTTTAGCCCTCTCCATTTCTGCTTTAGCCCAATCAACAGTTTTTAATTTTGCTATATTTAATTCTATCGTTGACTGTTCTAGTCTATTTTTATTGTAAGCATTTGTAGTTAGTAATCCTTCCACCTTTAAGTTCTGTTCTACTAATAGCAGTGGGTTCATAAGTGCCATATATTTATTTTCTTCTTTTAGCTTTTTAAAATTTTCTTTATTTACTTGTTCAGATAAATTGTTCGCACTTATTTCTGCTTTAACAGTAGAGTCTAACATATCATAATTTAAAGGAGCATATCCTGTATTCTCTCCTAGTGTTCCAACTATTTTTTCAGGAGCAGTTATTTTATTACTTCTTAACTGTTTCATAACAGTTGACTCTAGATAACTTTCAGGTATACCAAAACCTGATATAGATTTAGTATCCTCTGCAACTTGACCCACTTCTCTATCTAATGTATCAAATGCAGTAAAAGGATTCTGTGATTGTGCATACAAATCAGACTGCATATTTAAATCTCTTCCAAATTTCTTTTTGTCATCTTCACTTGCAGCTAGATAATCATCTGATCTAGTAAAAAACTTATTTAAAAATATATCTTTGTTGTATTCAAACTGAGGTTTAGGTATAGCAAAGTCTGCTGTTTCATCAGGCATCATAGAAGACGGTAACTGTGGTTTGTTTTTTTGTTCTTTATCAAATGCAGTAAACTGTAATCTCTTATCATTCTCATATGCCTTAATAAAATTTTCAGCACCCTCTAAACCACCTGCTAAAATTCTTTCTATTTGTCCGTTGTCTAAATTTAAATTAGATAAGTTCTTTAATTTTCTAGCCGCATTCATATAAGCTGTTTTACTAGCTTTTGTCTTTGCATCCCACTCATCATATTTATTAATTAGTCTTTGCGTTGTTCTATCAGCAACTTGATAAGCTCTAGTCTCAAGCTCTTGCAATCTTTGAGAACCTCTTTTTGCTGCACCTGCTAGTGCTTGTCCAAACATAAAACGCATTATTATTTCTCCTCTTTAACCCTTGACATTAAGCCCATTTTATCCTTACGTATCTCTTGTCCTATAGCTTCAACCATAGGTTCTTTACTGCTTAACTCTTCTTCAATAGCACTCTTAACTGTTGACATATCTACCTGTTGTTCTTCTGGAATAGAACCATCTAGTGTGTACTTTACTTTAGCTAACTCAGATAGACCTTTCATAAATTCTACAAGAATGGGATTTAGTAGTAGAGCTACATCAATAGTATGTAAACCTTCCATCACCCCACCTGTTGTGATAGTTTCTGATAAGGACGTTAAGGGAATGCCTTTCTTTATTACACTTAATAGTTTTATTGACTGTTGTTCACTTGAAAGTGTTTCTAAATAAAACTCCATAGCATCTTCAACAGTATTATATTTAGCAGGATTAAACCAAGGTCTACTCTTTTCCCCTGCCGTCATAGCCTGTCCCGGAACAGGTCCTCTAAATCTTTGCTGTGCTTGTACTTGTTGTGGTTGTAATGCCATTATTCTTTTCCTTTTTTAAACCCTTGCTCAATACGTGATGTTATGTTTACTAGTTTCATCATCTCTTCATCCTGCTTTTCCATGTTGTCCATTCTACCTTCTCTTCTAGTTTCTGACCTGCCCATAAGAGAACCTTTGTAGTCATCAGCAGGATTAAAATCTCTTTGCAACATCTGTGCTTTTAACATCTGTATTTTTCTGTATGCCATTTCGGCTGCTTTTGTTTTACCTATTGTGCTCATCACTTTACTCCAAACATTGATCCTGCAAGTGAACCTGCAAGAGGACTTGTAAACATATCAACTATAAAGCCACCAATAGCACCACTTGCTTCTGCATCTAATTTAAGATGAGCGAGTTCAGACTGTAACTTAGCATCCATCTCAGCAAGAGTTAGTTCATGTAGTCTAGACTTTGCATTCTCTCCACTTGTCCATGCCCACTCCATAAGATCACCCATATGTGACCACATATTAGAGTAAGCTGTATTAGATATATCTAGCAATGCTTTTGCATTAAATTCATTTGCATAGTTTTGTGCAGCAGTATCTGTTGTAGCTACCTGCTGTTTCCATTTAGCATTAAACTGTTCTATAACTAATTTATTCTGTGCGTTAAATTGTTCACGTTGATCTTCTAGCTGTGCATTAAATTTAGCCATAGCATTTGTTTCACCTGCATTAAACTTTTCCATAGCATTTGTTTGTGATGCATTAAACTGTGATATATTATTTGCAAGATTAGCCATAAATTGATCGGCTTGTTGTTTTGATGTAGCGTTAAATTGTTTAGCCGCATTATCAGCAGCCTGATCGGACAACATAAAATCTTGCTGTGCTTTTGTGTTAAACATCTCTGTCTGCTGTCTGTTATTTAAGTTAGCTAAATCTACAGCTAAAAATGTTTTAGAGTTTTCTACTGCCGCTTGTTGTCTGTTACTTAGATTAGCCATATTAAGTGAAGATAGAGCCGCAGCTTTTGCAAGGGTAGCTTGTTGTGCGTTTGATGCATTGGCTAAACCATACTGTGCAAATGTTTGTGCATCTGCTTTTGCTATAGGTAACTGTGACTCTAGTATTGCATTAAATACTGCACCACTAGCCATACTACTAGCACCTAATCCACGAGCAGCCATAGCACTCATTGCTGATCTTACTGCCGCTGTAGCATAGGATGGTATCTGACCATCTTCAGCTTGAGCACTTAGCATTTCTAACTGACCCATTACAGTTGCTTCTTTGTTTACTTGTGCCTGTCCTGCCATAAGGGCATCAGCATATGCCTTCTTTTCTTCTTCAGACATTGTACCTTGAGCAGCTTTAATCTTCATCTCTTCAGTAACAGTTGTTTGTTGTGCTTCTGCTTTAGGTGCATCACCTACTTTTGTTGGATCGTATGTCTCTGCTTCTACTTTTTTTGCAGGGTCAGCTACTGTAGTATCTCCTTTTTCTACTTCTACTTTTGGTTTGTTCTCATCAACTTGACCTGTACCTCTATCAATTATTTGATTAGGGTCTTGTTCTATCTTTTTTGGTTCTAGTTTAGTGTCTGTAGGTAACTTAGGATCATTGATGTTACCTATTGTATCATCCATAATGTTACTTTGTTTTTTATCGTTATCTAGTTTTTCAAATGGGTCAAGTCCTTGAGCATCAGCAGGTAGGTCTGCTCCATCTTGTGTTCCACCAACCAAATCTTGAGGGTCTACATCACCACCTTCTTGCATCTTTTTAACTACACCACCTTCAGCCATCTGCATAGCTCTTGCATTGTAGTTTCGCATCATTGCACTCTTCTCAGGATTAGCCATTAAGAAGTTTTCAAACTGATTCATGTCACCCGTGTGACCCATTGAACGTGCAATACGTTGCATCGCTTCAGGTTTAAATGCTTTAAAAGTTGCCATAATTATTTACCTATTAATATCTTATCTAATTTATCTTCTAATCTTTGAAGTGCATCCATTACTACATGCATATCTTCTTTAACGTCATCACGCTTTGCGTACTCTTCTCTTGTTTTATTCAACAGTATGTCAAGTCTTTTTATCTCCATGAACATACCACGAAAGACCCATATAGCAGGAGCTATTACGACTGTAAGTATTCCATTCCAAAATAGTATAGGGTTTATTTCCATAGTTTATCCTTAACTGTACATATGATTATAGTTACTACCTTTACTAGAATCATCTATGTCTCCATTTGGCATAAAACGTACAATGCCAGCATTTAATCCTGCTGAAGTTGTAGCTGTGCGTTGAGCAGATATTGTAAAAGTTGAATTTGCATCTAATTCTGTTCTTATCCAACCAGTGTCAGCATAACCATTCATAGGAGTAACAACATTGTAGTTTAAAGCCGATTGTCCTGAAGCAAGACCACTACCTGTTACTTGAAAGTTATGTGTATGCGATCCATTTCCACCACTTTGAAATTTAAAATAGTAAAAACCTGAAGTGTTAACTTGTAGGTCTAAATCAATTAAACCACCAGCACCATAACTACTATCGTTACCACCATTCCATGCAATGGCATATGCAAGATAATACTCTAAATGTGAAGCTCCAGATGAAGACCAATTTTGACTATACCCACTTTGAGTTCCTGTATTTGATGGATTAGTTGTCCATGATCTAGCACTGATACCACTTGAAGAACCAGCATCTGAATAAGAAACTTGTGCATTTGTATATCTAAGATATGTAGTTCTTAAATCATCATTAACATTAATACTATCTGATCCTGCATCTAATTGTGATTGTGTCGGAAGATTATTAAAACCTTGTTCTGTTGATCCTGCTTCGGAAGTTGGTTTATAGATTAATGACCCCCCTATTGCAAAATCTCTCATACTTACAGTGCCACTTCCACCATGATAATTTCTTACAGCACTAAAACTTATTGCTTGCCCTGATGAATAACTAAGTGGCATGGCATTTACACCCTTGTTTATGATTATCTAGTTCTTGTTTTAAATCTTTTATTGCTTCTATTAATAGTGCAGTTAATTGTTCATAACGCACTGCTTTATATCCATCAGGTCTATCTGCTACAACTTCAGGTAATACTTTTTCTACCTCTTGAGCTATGACACCTACTTGATGCTTACGATTAAATAAATCATCTTGACCACCATGAGCTTCCATATATTCAGTTGACCAATCAAACTCTACACCATTTATATCCATAACTTTGTCAAGTGCATTTGGTATATTTACAATGTTTTCTTTTAATCTTTCATCAGACGAGTAGTAAGCAGTAATATTATTGGTTGCTCTAATTTCACCTGTTGTACCACTTGCTGCTGTACCCACACCAAATGAGTCAAATTGTACGTCATCACTTGTGCCTACTCCTAAATTAGCTCTTGCATCTGTTATATTAGAAGCACCTGTACCACCATTTGCTACAGCTAAGTCTGTTCCTGACCAATCTCCGTTATTTACTGTTGTTGAAATAGCTGCCCAAGATAGTACACCACTTCCATCTGTTTGTAGATAGTAGCCATTGGTAGGTGAAGCAGGAAATGTGTAAGCTGTATCGCTTGCAGTTTTCTTTAACTGACCTATGTGTACACCTGTAGTATCACCTGTTACATTGCCTGTAATATTACCTTCAAATGTAGCTACAATTGTACCTGCCGTACCTGAAAATACTTCTGAAGAATTAGTTGCGTCAGGTATAAAAGTAAATTTACCTGCACTATCATCAAATCCAAAGAAACCAACCTTTGCTCCTGAACCTGTGTGGTATCTAAACTCTATACCTCTGTCTTTATTATCATCACTTCCGGGTGCAGTATCTCCACCTAGTGTAAATATAGGATCATCTATTGTAACAGTTGTGCTGTTAACAGTTGTTGTTGTACCATTTACAATTAAGTTTTCACCTACTGTTAGATTTCCTGATGTTTCAATGCCTGTAGCAGTCGTAGTTATTCTTGCTGTATTATCATGGTAAATAATAGAAGCACCATCTGCTGTAAAAGATGCCATAGTTTCATCACCTGAATATTTCTTTAGGGTAATAGCACTACCTCTAATTATTAACCCACCTGTATCAGCATCGTCAATATATGAGTTACTACCATCGTGATATATTTGTAGGTCACTACCTGCACCAAACATTAACTTATCACTATCTTCAAAGCGTAAACCTATGTCTGCTACGTGTGTAATAGTTATTTCATTGTCAACACCAAAACCTAATACAGCACCATCACTATTTAACTGAAGGTCCTTACTAACTGTTACTGCTGTAGATGCATTAAGATCAATAGTAACCTCACCATCAATTGTCATTACACCATCAGAACTTTGATGTATAAAAGTAGCCACATCTCCAAAGGTTAATTTGTTTGTACTGTTAAGTGTTAAGCCTACTCCATCTGTATGTGTTAAAGTTGTATCTGTATCATTACCAAAACCTAGTACTGCTGAGTCAGAACCTAATACAAGATCATCTCCTACTAATAAATCTGTTGACACATCTACTCTTGTACTTGCATTAATATCTACAATAGGTGCAGTAATCTCTAGCTCACCATCAGCATCTATATCTAATTGACCGTCTGTTGATGAGTTTATAAATATTGCATCATCTCTAAACTGTATCTTTTTATCTGTAGCTACAAGTATGTCTCTGCCTAATCCATCAATAAAAGCTGTACCATCTATGTATATATCTTTAAACTCTAATGAGTCTGTTCCTATATCTAATGTGTTTGTTGTTTTTGGTGTGACAAGAGAAGCTGAAACTACAAGGTCTTGAGCAGGACCTATCTTAGTTATAGCTCCACCATTTTCTGATGTGCCATCATGTGTATGCCCTGACGTTCCAAAAGCTGTAGCTATTGCATCAAACTCTCCATCAAAGTCTGAAGCATTAATAATATTACCATCAGCTATATTGTTTGTCGTATCTGTTCTTGAGTAACCTGCCATAATAAATCCTATGAGTGTGTATGTTCTGCGTATTCTAATGTAACAGCATCTAATGAGTATGGAGCATCTGTAGACTCTGACTCAAATTGTAATGATGCTGTAAATCCTGATCCTGTAGTCTGTTCTTCAAATATACTTTTTAAACTTTCCCCACCATATGTTGAAGCTCCTACAGAGTTTACAGTTTTAAATGATACTTTTGTGTTGTCATCTAAACTAGAAGGTGTTGCAGGACTAAAAGTTAAATTACCTGCATTGTTTGTTATAGAGGGTGTGGATGATAATGTAAATACTGTGTGTACAAAACTAGCACCTGACCCTGTTCCTTGACCTGCAATTATAAATGTATCTCCTGCAATTAAGTTAGATGTAGATAAATTATCTACTGCAATAGTAGTAACACCTGAACTATAATCACTTCCGTTATTTACTAATCCACCATGAGCAAACTGCACATTACCATATATGGCTTGTTCACTTGCAACTGATGTATTAGATATTGTTTTAGTTGCAGGTTGTATTACAGATGGATCAGCAAAGTCATACTTTAAAGAAAAGTTAGAATTAAAACTACCCTGTGGGTCTGTAAATAAAAACATCTTATAAAAAGATTTTCTAACTCTAGGGTCAGTAATTGGAAAAAAAGGTGTAGCAAATGTAGATATTATGTTACTACCATCAAAACTATTACCATCTTCCATTCTATATACGTACCCATCTGTATGTGCAAACACAATTAATTCAGACGTGCCGTTGTAATTACTGTCTGCTACAAATGCTCTTATACCTCTGAGCTCACCCCAAGCTAATCCTTCTTGTAATTGTGTAGCCATTAGACCTTGAGAAGAGGTTGCAGTAATACTACGGTTAAAACCAAATATTCTATACTGACTTTTTTCTCTAATAACTAAACTTGAAAATGATGTGTTTCTATTTACAAAGTTTGTTACTTCATCCTGTATTTGTTTAGATGTAACAGCTAAACCAAAGTCACCTATCTTATCTGTAGCACTTAATGACCTTATACCATCAGGTCCTAAGAATAAAATGTCACCACCTATTTCTTGTATTGTATCAGGTGCAACACACCCAATGTCCATCGTAATAGGTTGTAGTTGAAAGTCTGCTTCTGATGAACCTACAAGTCTTTGTATTCTTCTTTCACTAAATATAATTAGCTGTTCTCTAAATACAACAATGCCTGTAATTATATCACCAACATTTATTGTTCCTGCACCTGAAGCAGCAGTAAAATCATCTGAACTAAATAATGCAGTATACACTATATTAGAACCTTTTGCAAACATTATATGGTTTTTAAAGTTTGCTACATGCGTTGATCCTATAACATCTGAAGGTGCATTATCTATTGAATTAAAAGTTGATCCGTCAAAAGTAAAAGGTTTATTTATTTCGTCTACACCAACTAAAGTTTCTGTACCATTAAAATTAAATGTAGCAAATCTGTGCTTTGACATTAATGATCTATCAGACGATAAAAATGTAACTGCTGCATTATCAGCAGGAGAACTTGCAAGGGCAGGATTTATATTTATTGTTGACCCACCTGACGATACAGTTGCATCTGCTGTTACTGTATAAACATTTGCTATACCTGCTACTGTAAATGTGTCACCTGCTTGAGGTGCGGCAGTTAAGCCATCAATAGCTAATGTTGTACCTGTTTGTGACCCTGCATTTACTAGCACTGTTCCATATACAGGTGTATTTATTCTAGTCCAATTAGATGCAGAGCCTGCTGATCTAAATAAGTTACCACCTCTTGCTACAACTACTGTATCTTCAAAAGATGCTACACCTTCTATATCTCCTGAACCTGTTACAAAAGTAACAGCTACTTGATCTGTTGCATTTGCTACAAGGTTAGGTGTAAAACCTACTGTAACTCTTTTGTTTGCTGTTAGGTCTGTTGTGTCTACAGATGAAACTGTATACACTTGTGCATTACCTGCTACTGTAAATGTATCACCTACGCTAGGAGATGAAAACATATTTGCTAAAACTATACTACTACCACCTGATGCTACTGTTGTTGATACTTTAGGTTCACCATATGGTGGTACTTGATTGTCATCAAACTTTTGAAAACCTTCTATTCGTCTAAACCCACCTTGAACAGATGGTTCAAAATTACTCAATACTCTAGCTGAGTTAGGAAGTTGCATACCATGCTGTAGTGGAGACAGGTTAGATACTAACCCACCTTTAAACTCTAAGGGATATGTTTTCCATGTAGTCGGCATTTATAAAGAATCCAATGATGAACCTGATGTTGATAGTGATGTTCCAACTCTACCTCTACCACCTATAATAGGTGTCATATATGATCTAACATATATGTAGTTGTTGTTAATTAATAGAGAACGCATATGTTTAACTCCTTCATCAAACTTTTCTTTTGCTACAACAGCATCTTGCGTATTACCTCTAAACAAATAAGCATAATGCATTGCACCATCTACAATAATATGTTTAAACCTTTCAGGTACATTTGGTACATCATTATGATTTTCTAACTCCACGGCTATTCTATAGTATTCATAAACTAACTCATATGCTTTGTCAGGCAAAGGTTGTAGTATGTACTCTAGTGATGGAGCATACACAATAAATCTTGGCAACCCCTTAACAGGATCAGCTTTATATTCTTGGTCTACATACTTTTCTAAGTACTCATTATATGCAAGTTCTTTTAACTTCATAGTTTGATTACCTAGTGTAGTGTTCTCTTTTATTCTAAAACTTCTAAAGTTAATTGTCTTTGCATCATCAGGAAAAGGATATCTAGCTGTGCTTGCTGTTAACGTATCTTCTTGAAGCACGTGGTTATAGGGCCATTCGTATTCTGATTGGTTGATGTATCTTATAGAAGCATTGACTGCATCTTTAGCTAGATTATAAAAACCTGATGCAGTAGCAAAGTTAGTTGATGATAACTCTACTTCGTTTAATCTTCTGTTTACGTCATTTACTATTGATAAAAAATTATATGCCATTACTTGTCTCTCACAGCTAATTTAACACTTCTCTTTGCAGTACTACCTGTACTATCAGTCATAGAGCAAAAGAATGTGTACTCTCTATTTGCAGTACCACCTGCAATATTTATTGTTGCAACAGTTGTTGTATTAGTTTGGGATACGTTTTGAATAGTATCAGAAGTCGCACTACTAGATGCAGTAGCAAAAGTTTGCCCACTAGCTAGTGTAGTTTCTGTAGCAAACTCTGTTGACTTTACAGACCACGCAACACTACTAATAGTAGCTGTTCCTAAAAATCTAGACCAATCTACACTATAATCTAACTGTTCATCAGGGTCTTTAATGGGCCATCTGAATGACATTTAACTTAACTCCTCTATGCTGCTATTCTTATTGTTCTATCATCTGATGATGATTGTCTTGCTACAAATGTTAATCTTATTTCTTGTTTTACGTTTACTGTTCTTTCATCTGCTGTGCTTTTTGCTTTAACATATACTACTCTTGATATATCAAACTGATCTTTAACTGCTTCAAAATTAAACTGAACACCTGTAGCAGTAATTGTTCCTATTGAACCTGTGGCAGTTACACCTGATAATGTAGGGTTAGCAGTTGCTGTTAGTGATACTGTTCCAACAGAGAACGTAGCAGATACATCATCAGCAACTTTAATAACAGTAGTTGTTACTGTTCCAATTGAAAGTGTTGCACCTACACCTGTTAGGTTCTGAGCAGCTGATGATGCTATTGCCGAAACTGAGCCTAGTGCCGTTGTTCCTTGTACACCTAAAACAAAAGTTGTTACATCTCCTGATGCTCCAAATGGTGTTTGAGAAAAAGCTACAGACGAAAATGACATAACTTAGTCTGCATCTTCTATGGTCAGTTCACCTGCATCAACTTGTCGTTTGATTTCAGCGTAGTCTGTATTAGCTTCGTCTAGTGGAACATAACTTTTTTGTCCATCTATTTCACAAGCAACACAACTTATTGTATCTGTGCCTATAGCTTTTCTATATTTTGCATTTGTTATTGTTTTTTTTATGTTCATAATAAACCCTATAATTCTGCACTTAAAAAAACGAAAGCATTAACACTAGCTAGCATACCACCAGAATGACCAGCCGTGCCACTCATATCAGTTGCGTTTATAATTGAAGTTGCTTTATCATTGCCTGCATTTAAAACAACATCATTAAAATGGTCTGCTGTACCATTACGATAAAAAGAAAAATAATTAGTTCCATCAGCACTAATTACTGTTGGACTTGTTCTCATTTGTACTGGATGAAATATAAGACCCAATACATTACTAGCATCATACTGCCAACCATTAGAAAAATAATGATCGCCACCAGCTTTTGTTACAGGAGCATAAAAATACCTTTGGCATCTAGCTAAACTAGCTTCAAAAGTTTCATATTCAAAAGGTGTAGCTACATCACCAGTTTCAATCTGCAATCCTGTTATAAACAATTCATTATCTGTACTGCTAAATATACTTCCTATACCTGCTGCTCTATTTGCGGCTGTGCTAC
>Ga0098043_1000095_pt1 | contig 27993 bp, 24 predicted proteins | sample 9B_taG_FD_92581 | JGI IMG/M metagenome (GOLD analysis project Ga0098043, IMG submission 92581) | Marine viral communities from the Subarctic Pacific Ocean - 9B_ETSP_OMZ_AT15188_CsCl metaG | ecosystem: Environmental > Aquatic > Marine > Oceanic | place: Subarctic Pacific Ocean | collected 2015-01-10 | reverse complement strand
TATGTGGGGAGAGAAGTATAAAAGTGACAATCCTATAGACAAACATGAAATATTTGAACCTTTTAAGTATGGAATGAGGCAGTTAAATGACAAGGGAATACCTTGTTTCAAATATATAGTATCAGCAAAGTCCGACCCCGAAATGGTGTATAAAGGAATAACCACTATGATAAAGGATTATTGATTGTTATGTGGAAAAATATTTTAAAATCAATCCCAAACTATTACATTGACGATGATGATTGGCTAGACCTTATGCCTAGCAATTTTAATGTAGAGGCATATGACAATGAGCAGTATGAAGAAAAATATGAGCCTAATTATCCTCTAATGATAGTGCCGAATGAAAGATTTGTAAATAAAACTCTAAGAAGTAGATACGATTCTAATATGCAAGAAGAAACAAAAGAAGTATTTAGAAATATGAAAGATGTAGAACCTGTAGTAGTGATAGAACTATTAAATGAAGATGGTTCTACATTTGATAGTGTGTTAGTAGCAGGACACCTCCGTTCTCACATAAGAGGACTGGCGGGGCATGAAACCATACCCACTGTTGTTTTAACAATGAAAGAAAATCAATGGAGAAAGTAAAATGTATCAGCAACCGAATTTAATAAATACGCAACAAGCGAAGAACGCTTTCTTGCCTAAACTACAACAGTATAGAGCAGTTGGGCCGATTGAAGATTATAAGTTTGATGCGCTAAAACCAAAGAAACAAATGAAAGAAATAAGAAAAGTATTGTTACCGGAAAAGAAACAGATATTGTTTTTGAAGTATGGTCACAAGTTTAATTTTAAAGATAGATGTGTAGTATGTGGAACTCACCATATTTGGGAGTCCGGTGATTATTTAAGACCACCAATACCACTAGATAAAGTAGAGAAGGGAAGACCACTTAGAGGAACTTACTGTCCTAGACATGCGGCTATTCACAAACAAATGGAAATGCTACAACAACAAATATTGGCTGATGAACATGGCTTAGATTTTAAAGCATTTATTCCTAAAGCGAAAATGCCTTCTATGTTAAAAAGACAACAAATAACTGACTTAACGAAAGAAGATGTTATGAGGCTGACTAGCATGGGATGGAATATAACGCCGCCAACACCGGCTAAGGATGCAGAAACAACAATGGCAGAAATGGTTAGATTAACGGCAGAAATACAATTAAATACAGAAAGGATTAATTATCTAATTAAAGGAGAACAGGGTGAGTAATATGGGACTTTTAGGAACAAGTAATGGAACAGTCTTGGCATCAGTACAAGCACAAAGCGACCAACAATTCAAGAATGTAAATAATTTACTTTCTTTACAAGATAATCATGTAGAAGAGTTCTTTCAATATCACGGTCAAATGTTTTTGACTCAAATGGAAAAACTAATGGAAGATGTTGTAGAAAGAGTAGTTAGTAAGATGTTGGCTAAACTACAATTTACAACAGATTCTACAACAGGAATGTTAAGAATACACAACGATGCCATGAGAGAATTTGAAAAGATAACTCAAGAAAATATTGAATTAGATATTCAAAAGATATTAGATGCGGCCATCAATACAGAAGTTGTCAATCAAAGAAAGTTAGCCAAGCAACAATACTTAGAATCACAAGGATTTAGTGGTGGAGGAGGTATGCAATCTATGACTCAACCAACCGCAGGTATGGCGATAGCAGGACTAACAGGACAAACTCAACAATACCAACAGATGCAAGGTGCGATGAATAATGGTAGTGGTTATCCTATCCCGCCATCGGGGACTGACAATTATGGTAGGCCATATTGGATAGATGCTCAAGGACAAATGAGTTACGAACCTCCACAAAGCGGATTAGGTTTAGGTAGTGCCATACAGAAAGGTGCGGCTTGGGCCAAATGGTTAATGTGAAGGTGGTTTTTTGGCTCTAACCATTAATGTAGATTTGGGAGGTAGAACACCCGAACCTATTATATGGTCTAAGGATTTGGCTAAAAAAAAATTAATAGAGTATTTATTTGTTGATTATTTAGATGAGCAAAAATATGGGAAAGAATATAATTTAATTAAGAGATTTAGTAGAATATATAGCCCTAAAAAAGTGGCTAAAAATAGCAGGGCTTTGAAGGGATTTACTAAAAGTGCATATAAAGATATATTCAAAGAAGCATTAACTTCTATTGAAGGAGAAAAAATAGAACAACTAATTGAGCCATTAGAATTAAAAAAAGAATTTGAAGAATTTACTAAAAGCGAGAAGGGTAAAGAAGTCATAAGAGAAGAGATTAATGATTTGTCCGATAAAGTTCTTGCTAGAATATATGAAGATACAGAAAAAATGAAAAGTGCTGAACTTGAAAAAGATAGAGGGCTTCCCGAAGATGAAGCAAAAGCCTACTTTACAAAGATAATGAAAGTTGAGGATAAAAGAATAAAAGAAGACTTAGTTAGAAAATATACTATAGATGGAATGGGAGACTTTGGGAACAAAGAAAATATTAAACTTAAAAAACTTAAGCAATTAGGATTTAAGGACATAGGATTAGTTAGTAAAAAGAAAAAAGAGTCTCTTCTCGGTGATGATGGAGGAAGACTTAGCCTTGAGGACACCAAAGATGTTTACGGAGATTCAGCATATAGATTTCAAAAAGTTCTTTTTGGTAAAGACGAAGCCTTTGGTGGAGAAAAGGACGCTACCGGAGAAGAATTAAAATCAGTAAGTGATGCACTTATGATTAAGTTTGGCTATGAATGGGAAGAGAATAATGAAGATAGGGTTAAACAATATCAAGAATTACAGAAACCATTTTTAAAATTAAAAAAGATTATTGATAGATATAGAGATGTGTTAATGCGTGAAGTTGAACCTATGTTAGAGGGTGAAGATGAAGAAGCAAAATCACTACAAGAAATATACAATCTTTACTCTAGGGGAAATAAAAAACTAGGTGATGAATATATAATTACATTAGATGGCAAACTACAAGGAATACCGGAAGCATTGGGTGAATTATTCTTGGCGGTATTTCCCGACGAACCCGCAGGTTCTAAAGTTTATGAAGAACACAAAAATGTTTTAAAATTAATAAAGATGATAGGTAGAAAAAGGCGTAGTTTTGTTTCAAGAGATACAGATAAAAATGACTACAAGGTAGATATACTTAGAGTTGAAAAAGACGGAGATGGAAAAAATATTACAGTTTCTACTCTTAAGGAACAAATAAATAAGATTCAAAGAGAAAAAACCCAATATGCTAAAGCCCAAATTAAAAAATTAGAAATGAAAAAAATAGGTCGTGAAGTCAAACCAAGTAGAGCATTACAAAAGAAAGCAAGTAAAATGTTTGAGAGTAAAGGCGAAGTATTTGATTATTTCAAAAATCAACTAACAGATTTGAATGCAGTATATTTTATACAACTTACAATAAAAAATAAACAAGAAAAAGGCAAGAGCAAGGGCTACAGTATTAGGTCTAATAAAGATGAAGGAAAATCGGAAATGATTAAGAAGAAAATTGTCTTTGAAAGAAGTTTTGCTAAAGATATTGCTAGAGTAAGTAGAGAAGATAAGACAGGCTATAAAGAAATACAAAAAGCAAGCGGCTTAATTAACAATCTTAAGAGAGGACTAAATTTATTAAGAAATACAGGAAGTGAATAATATGGCAATAGCATCATCCCCAAGTGACTATACATCTATTGATGTAGATTATTCAACAGGTAAAGGATTCTATACTGATAAAGACGCAGTATCGGATATGCTACAAATACCTGCATTTACATCTTCTACTTTTCCTAGTCAAGCGCAAGTTGGTAAGATAATAAAAAACATAGAGGGCATAGTTGATGATAAAGTAAAGAGGTCATACAGACCAATTATTCACAAAGATGAGTTCCATGACTTTGAATTTGTTAGACACCCAATGCAAGCATATTATGGTGGCTATGTTGGATTTATACAATTAGCCACAATGAAACTAAAGAAGGTAATATCTTTGAAAGTTTGGCAAGGTAATAGTTACCTTGAATTAGCATCGGCTCAAGCAAGCGTTACATTAGACCCCGACAACTTTCAACATCTTAGGAAGATAACTTTACAACTACCAAATAACGGAGATACCTTTGAGTTGTTCTTTCAAGGAGAAGGAACTATGTCGGCACATAATACATTCGACAGTAGATTTGGAGCAAAAACAACTGCGAGAGATATTTGCCATTTAATTAATGAAGAGTTTCCTGCGAACACTGCTCAATTTACAGGGGCTAATAGGGAAAAAGAAAGGTCTTCTTCACCTAATAGTTTAAGCATAAGTGATTTCTTTTATGCTTCTATTGACCCCGATGATGGATATAAAATTAATATTTCAAGTCTTTTAGCAGGAGAAGATGGTTCGGGATGCACGATAACAGTTACAGATAAAGCAGGTCAAAATTCACAATCAACTTCGGAAGCATTTACAGATAAACAGGACATGAAAAGATTAGGTAGTTTTTGGAGTATTAAAGACGATGGAAGGATATTTTTCTTAAGAGATTATCCGTATCATACTCAAAACTCAATTATAATTACTTATGTTGCGGGTTCTTCAAGAGTTCCTTCGGCTATACATAAAGCAACTACAATGTTAGTAGCGGCTGAATTGTTGCGTCACGACGACCAAACAATAATGATTGCTGAAACTGGCGGTAATATTTCAACTAAAGAAAAGTATGATATTCTAACAAAAGAGGCTATGGATATACTGAAAGGAAAGGGAGACTTAGTTTATTTACTTGAGTGATTTGTATGCAAGAAATACATATGTTCAAGAAATTTTTACAAATAGAAATGGAAAGACAAAAAGCCATGCAAGAACTATCCGAAATATTAGGTATTGATATTAGTTTTAGTAAAGATGAAATGATTAAAAATGCACAAGAAAACTTTAGCAGGGCAATATCTCAAAAAATAAGTGATGATTTTAAAAAAGCATTGAGGCGATAAAATGGATGAAGTAAGTTTACTTATTGATTTAGTTTCAAGTAAATGGAGTTCTTCTGTTACAACATTAATTAGTGAAGGAAAGATAACCGCCGACCATGCAGGAACTCCTAACTTTGTTGATGTTAGAACATTAGATAAGAATAGAGGGGCTAGATATGACTTAACGGCTAAAGATGTTATAGTATTCTTTGAAGATTCTCAAAATATAGAATATCCAACTATTCATTTTGATGTAAGACATGAAACTTATTCATTTACTATGCACATGAGAACTATACATGATGAAAGAGCAGGAACAGATGCCGCCTTTGGTAAAGACAGGCTAAAGGCTTTATACTTGATAGCCCGTCATACGCTTGAGCGAGGTCGTAAAGGACATACTGCAAGTGATGGTTCTAAATTCAATCAAATATTTGTAGGTTCAAGAAGTGAAAGCAACGATAGAGCAAAGAGGTTATTCGGTTATAAATTAACAGTAGAAGCAAAACGATTCGCATTAAGTATTCCCTAGTAAGTTTGTAAGGAGAGGGGAGATGAAAGCATGGTAGTAAATGAAGAAATATTTGTAGGAAGTGGAGCGACACTAAGTTTTGTTCCCGAAGTAGATTATTATATTAAAAAGACAACAACAACGGGCGATGAATCAACAATTACTTTTCATGGCGACCAAGCACATTTCCGTTTAATAAAAGACTTATATGTTGGTTGCACTATTGATAGATTTGCTGACACTACTAATGTATTACTATCAACTCATACTATTACTGGTAATTCGGGTAGTTCTGCTTCTGCGGCTACAATAACCTTTACCCCTACTGCAAAATCAACTTCAAATAATGACTACTATGTTATTAGAGGCTATGGCGCACCATGTCCTGCTCCTGCACAAAGTAGCAAATCCACATTAAATGCTGATAATTTTATTGGTTTAGTAGAATCAGCATCATTCCCAAACTTAGAAGTAGAGATGAAACAATTGAATTTAAATTTAGGTGGAACAAGAAACTTTACTCATCAGTATAAAGGAATAGAAACTGCTAGTGGTGGAAATATTGCTTTGATTGCTAATCAGGGCCATTGGTTATATTATGCTCTTGGAAGATGCACCGCTACAACTGTTCCTGCCGGAATTAGAAGCGCAGTGACAAGTGGAAGTAATTTTGATATATTTACAGTAAATGGCGCAGATACTAATACTTTCATACATAACGATAGCGCACATATTGAAGATGGCCCTATATTTTATAGGTCAATAGGAACTAAAATTACTCCTCCTTTGATGCCTACTGATTCTAGCGCAAGTGATTTAGTAGCATTAGCATCTTTAAGTGCTAATAACTTCGCAACCAATTTCATTAGTTATACTATAAATGAGCAAGACACTTCAAAACTCCCTTCATTTGCTTTAGAACAATCTATTTCAAAAACTGACACAAACCTACTAACTGATATAGATTCAGCCGCAACAGAAAGTCATAACTTTGTCCGTATTGCTAGAGGAAATAGAGTCAATACTCTAACAATAACTGCTAATGAAAATGAAGAAGTTAAAATGACTATGGACTTAAACAGTAGTGCGGTAAAGGCTTTAGACATTGATGAAGAAATGTATGCTAGAAACAATGTTGCTGATGTAGAAAATTTCAGCAATAGAAAGAATGCTCAAGCCACACACCTAGAACCATTCTTTTTCAGTGATGGGATTTTTAGTGCCTTTGGACATACTTTCTTGAAAATAACTAACTTTACTTTAACTATCAACAATAACATACAAGATAAAAGATTTGTTGGAGTGGGCAGTAAATCGGTTAAACAAGGAATACCTGCACAAAGAACATACGAATTAACTTTTACTGCCCTAGTTACTGACGATAGATTATTTAGAGAATTGCTAAATCAAGCAGAAGATACAACAAATGATATTACCTTGCAGTTTGATAAGAGCAACGGAGAACAAATAAAATTAGTTTTTGAGAATGCTTTTACTAGTGCGGCTAACTTTACTATACCCGATGATAAAGGGCCAATAACAGTAGAGGCCACTATAATGCCTAGAGGATTAAAGGCTAATGGTTGCACAATTATTACTCATGCAGGTTTGATGGGGTGATTGAATGGGTCAAGGATATTCATATAGAGATTTACTTCAAGAAAAATCTAAGAAAAAGGCTAAACCAAAAGCCGCTAAGAAGGCTAAGGAGGAGAAAAAAGAAACTCCAAAAGCCGAGTAATTATAAATTCCACCAACACCGTTTGTTTGTTTGTTGGTTTTGAAGGTGGATAATATGACTGAAAAGAAAGTGATTAAAGATAAGAATGTGCTATTTGCACTACAAGAGCCTACGCTACATTATGTTAAAGTAGCACCCGACCAAGAAGAATATCTAAAAGTGTGGGTAAAAGAACCCACATGGTTAGAGGCTGAAAAAGCCATGAATAGCATGATGAAATTAGATGCTAGAACCCAAGATGTAGATATTGATATTAATGCCATGTATCGTTATATGGTTGAAAATTTCATATCAAAAACAGAACCCTCTCTCTCCACTATTGACATGTTAAGGTTAAGTCCTTATGTCGGTAATCAATTAAAAGAAATACTACCTAATCCTATGACTGTTTTGCAGGAGGACGACGAAAAAAAGGAATAATTGAGAATACTATTAGGGGAAAGCCTAGCGACCCCAAAACAGTATTCTTAATTTTGACTTATACATTGGCTAGTGCTTTATCTATAAGTCCTTTAGAAATATACAAAATGCCAACAAGTCTTGTTATGGACTTGTTAATGGTTCATGGAAGCATGGAAAAGATTAAACAGGAAGAATTAGACAAGGTTAAACGACAAGCAGGGATTTAGTATGGCCGATGATGAAGTTGTCAAACTTATAGACAATTTGAAGGACTTAAATTCTGTTTCCTATGAGGCAGGACTAGAGTTTCAAGGTCTTACTAAACGACTTATCAAAATGTCCGATAATGTATCGGGTTCGGGCAAAAAATGGACTATTTTTTCAAGAATAGTATCGGGAAGTCCTATATGGAAACTACAAAACAAAGTTAGAGCATTTGTAGATTCATTGGCTTTGATAGAACAGGCTTCTCAAAAAAATAGTAAAGCACAAAAAGAAGCAGACGACAAAGTAATTAATTTAGTTAAATCAAGAGAAAAACTAAAAATGCAAATGGCGGCAACTATAAAATTAAATAAAGGATTAATAAAAGAACAAGAAAAACTAGAAAAAGGGGAAATATCAAAACAAAAATACTTACACACACTAAGAAGCGTAAGAAAAAAGACTAATGACGATTTAAAAGAAGCAGTAGAAAACACAGTTGCTTATAACAAAGCGATATTATTAGGTCGTAGTCCAAATTTTGCTTTCCAAGAAGGGTTAGAAGAAGTTGCTCAAAAGGCTGAAAAGGTAGGAAAAACATTTGTAGAGGCTAGAAAAGCCGCAAGATTTGAAGAGGGGCTTAAAATAAGAGATTTAACAGACCCAAAAGAAAAGAGACAAAGAAAAATAGGAATGAGGAAGGCTAGAAACCAAGTCAAAGAAGATAGAAAGAAAGCGAAAGCGGGTTTTGCTTTATTTGGAAAATCTAATTTTGAAGGAAAAAAAGACCCTATGAAAAAAAGACTCAAGCAATTAGTTAAACAAGGTAAGAAAAGACTTTTCTTTGATAAGTCAAGACAAAAACTTGCTAATTTTAGCCTTAGATACCAAAAATTTATGTTAGGTGTTGGTAAAATGGCTAGGCCAATATTAAATTATGCCTTTAAGGTATTAGTTATGGTTATGCTAGGTATTGTTGCTTTCTTAGCCTTTGCTAAAATAGCATATGAAGCCTTTGGATTTATACAAGAATTTGGTGTCCTTGAAGACCTTAAGAGAATAGGATTTTTAGTTCTTGATACGGCTAAAAGTATTATAGGAATGATAATGGCTGTTGTTAATGGAGATATATATAAGTTCATAGAACATGGAGAAAAGATAGTTAAAAATATAATAGGCATAGGAATATTAGCAGTTGCGGCAATATTAAAAACACTATTTGCATTAGCAGTTGCGGCATTTTATAGCATAATAGATTTCATAGAGAAATTAAAAAATGATAAAGACTTACGAAATAAAGTGTTTGAAATTCTTATGAAAGCCGGTCTTCTATTGCTTGCCGCATATTTTATTAAATATCTAGCAATAAAACTTATGGAAATAGCGGCTATTTATGCACTTCCTATATTATTTACAGTTCTTATTGTAGCAGGAATAACTGCTCTCTTGTATAAAGTTGTTAAGGAGTTCAGAATAGGTAAAGCGTTTGAAGCGGCTAAAGAAGGAGTTAAAAATTTCTTAGGTGGTGCTAAAGATAAGATACTAGGTAGAGCCACCGGAGGTATAGTAGGTAGTGGAGAAACAACTCTTGTTGGAGAAAGAGGGCCGGAATTAGTTAAATTACCCGCAGGTTCAAGAGTTCACACCAATGACGCAAGCAAGAAAATGATGGGTCATACGATAAATAATACATTCAATATAACAGTTCATGGCGGTCTTCCTAATGTTCCTAAGTTGGCTGAACAATTAGGTAAAGAAATAGGCAATAAGATAACAAGGAGAATATCCTCAAGCGGATTATTTAGGTGATGATAAATGGGAAGTGTATATCTTAAACTACAAAGACATTCCTCAAGTGATGGATTAAACATAAATGTCATTGAGTTATTAACGACACAAGTTAGCATAAGTGTTAGTAAAACTATACCTTCTTTTGAAGTTCCTTTGTCCGGTGTTGCTACTGGTGAGTCAATAACTGCGGCATTAGATTTAGGAATGGCTCAAAAAACAATATCACTTCAAGGAGTAATATTAGACCAAGTGGTTAGGAAAACTCATACTGATGGTGGAGATATTAACACTAGTGTATTTACTGCACATGAAATTGCACAAATGATTGCTTCCGGTGTTGATTCAACAGGATTTGCTAAGAATCAAGCATTCAATGAATTAGTTGTCTTAATACCTTCATTTGTTGATTCAAATTATGCTCAAAGAACTGGTAAAAAAAGTTTATCTACTATTGTAGAGGGAGATGATAGAGACGAAGGAACTTTAGTTCCTTTTAATTTTGCTTCAAGGGGAAGCAATAACGCTTTAGACAATTTAGGAGTTCCTGCTAAAATATCTTCTTTCCCCGATACTGAAACAGATACAGGACTAACAGGCTTCATTAGAAGTTTTAGTTGTGATATTAGCGCAGAAACTTTTGAATTGAGTTTCTCTTTAGAGTTCCAAACTGCTTTGATTGCTCCATAGGTGATAATATGTATGACATTCTACTAGGAAAACAGAAAGGCTTGGTGTTTCCTGTTATGTGTAATGCTCATGTAAAAATAGACTATAGCGACAATGTGCCGGATTTAAACTATGGAATATGGGAGCATACTGGTTCATTCACTTTTGAATCTATTATTACTCCTTATGACATAAACGGAGTAGGGCAGTTATCGGCTCAAGGAAGGCATACTCCTAGACAAACAAAGAAGGTAATGCCTAGTGTTCTTTATTCACAAAACGCAGGAACAGGAGGACAAAACCAAAGCGAACTATACTTGCCTCTAGCAAAAGCAAGCACCATAACTAGGTTTACCCATGAAATGAGAATTTTCTCTAGCACTAATTATTACATTTCATTAGTTAATTCTACAACTCATAATGAAAATCAACCTGCTGAATATAAAATAAAAGTCGGAGTTAAATTAGGAGGCGTTGATTATACTATGATAACAAACGATGCCGTTATAACTGCAACAGAAGGAGTAGGTTGGCGTTTTGGTTCAGCCCCTTATACTACATTAGAAGGCTTTGACGAAAACGGCAGAATAAAATATATACATGCGGGAACTACTGATGCTAATAGTAGTGGAACTACAATTAATGTTGATAGCACTACAAAGTTTCATCAATTTCAAGAGGTATTTACAAGAGATGGATTTAATTTTACTTCTTTAGGCACTATCGCATCTAATGGTATAAACGCAGGTGTTAGTTTTGTTTTAGATAATGCACCATCAAGCACTTTATCTTCGGGAGTAAAGATATTTATTCCCGCATTCAAAGAACCTGCTTATATCAACAATCAATTCCATATTGCTTTTACTTTTACACAAAGAAAAAATAGTGTAGGTAGAATATTCTTGAATGGTATATTAATCAAAGAACAAGAGTTTTCCTCCGGTAGCGGGGTCTTCTCAATGGCTTCCGAAGATTTGTTTATTGGTGCTTCTAATAATCAAGGAACTGGTGTTGATAGTGCGGGACTCAATAAACAGTTTATGGGTGAATTACATGAAATTTGTATGACTTCCGATATTAGAAAGAAGTTTTTAACTAATACCTTAATGCCTAATTCGGATAGCACTTTAATGTATTTCAAATTTGAGGAGGGAGATTTGTGAGAGTAATAGCAAAGAAAAATTCTTCCTTTACATTACAATGCACTAGGGGAGGTTCTAGTAGATTAGATGTTACTCCGAGTGCTGATTCCGATAAAATTAGATTAGGCCAAATAGTAGAAGGAGATGTTATTCCGGCAGGAACTTATGTTGTTGGAACAAGTCTTAATCCACCATCACAAATATTTTTAGAAACAAATGGCGCAACAACTACACTACCTAATAGTTTTAGTCCCGCTACTCAAACTATTACTTTCACAAGAACTGCAAGCCAAGTGACAAATAATCCAATGTTATATGCTACAAATGTCTTATCACAAAATAAAAGAAACTTTGTTGCGATTACTCCCGATGATGCAGGAACTTTAGTATTAACTCCACTAGGAAGAAGCACTTTGGCTAATTGTTCAATAACGCATTTTGATAGATTGATTACCTTATCAAGCGGAAACACTAGTAACTTATCCGCAGGGGAAGCCATATACAATGCCAATTTACCGGAAAATACAAGAATAGAAAGAATACTTAGCGATACTTCTTTTACAGTAGATAAAGAACCGATAGCGACTGCTAGTAGTCAAACAGTTATTTTGGGAATGGAATATGAAAATTTACAAACAACAGAAGGATTCAAAATAAAGTCTTATGAAGATTCCACAGAAACAGGAATTAGAATAAATACAGTTAATTTAGATACTCACTATTTATTTATTATGATACATTCCGATGATTTTAATTCGCATCATTTTACTAGAGTGACAGAAAAACTTACCGATGATGTAGAAGGAGATTCCTTTGAAATCGAAAATCCTTTAGGCGAACAAATATTAGAAGGAACTAAATTTACTTTGTATAGTTTACCTATACCAACTAGTAATCACCCTATTTGTATTGGAGCAGGAATAAAAAACCCAACACATGACTTTCATTGTGCGAAGCCTTTATTTTATTTCTTTGAAGATTTTTCTTCCGAAAAAGACGGTTTAGATTTTGGACAACTATATAGCATAAAAGCAGTAGAAGAAAATTTTACATCAAATGCTACTGCAACCTTAACTCATGTTAGTAAATTTACTACTATTCAAGACTTCGGTAAAGATATAATAGACAGTAGTAAATATTCACTTAAAGCAAAAATAGTAGATAAATTAGTTGCACTAGATAACGAAGTAGAGCGAGTATATACATCTAATGACAGTAACGAAGGTGCTTTTGTGTTTAGCAATTTCGGTGCTTCTACTATTTTCAAAAATCAACCAGTGCATACTTCTACTGTTTTAGAAGACTATGCCGTAAACTCAAGGAGAGATGCTGACGATAGTATGATAAGTTCATCGGTAGGAAGCGGAACAAACAATGTCTTACTAACAGGGCCAACTAGATATGTTCATTATGCTGATTCAAAAGACAAAACAAACTTAACATATAATGTTCTTGACTGTAGATTATCGGAGTCTTTTGGTAAAAAGGGAACTATATCGGAAATAACAATAGCCGACCCGTATAGGGTGCTTCCTCTTAAATTAAAAGAAGGAGATAAACTTAGAGTAAGACATGAAGTTTTCAAGGGGGACTTTAACGAATTTAAATCGTTTAAAGCAAGCGTAGCCACAAGTGCTTCGGGACAAACCTATACAATTAATACAGAATTTGACTTAGGTAGTTTCTTGAATGTAAGTGATGAAGTTAGGGTTGGAAGTAAAATTTTTATTGTAAGTAGTTTTGGAACTTTCAACAATTCTACAAAGACACAAACGATTACCTTTTTGGCTGAAAACAGATTAGAAACAGAATCAATATTTACTTCAAGTAGTTATGCTTTAGAGGCAGGAGCAATATTAGAAAGAAGGGCGTTTAATAAAATAGACAAAACCCTCTTAACAGACTTTAAAACAATAGCCGCAAGAGAAGGAGATATATTTGTTAAGATGTTTTCTTCCGACTTTTCTTACAGTTACGCAACCGCTACATCAGTAGATACTGAAAAGAATTTAATTACTTTAGATTTATTTGATAGCGGCTATTATACTTCTACTCAATCTATGACCTTGTATCATAGTGGAGTAAAACAAATAGATTATATGGAAGGTCAATATGCTATTTGCTTAGAAAAGATTGATGGTGTAATAGAAAAGATTGAAGAGTTTAAAGAAAACGGTTTAACTCAAACAAAAATAATAGGAAGAAGTAATGTTAGAAAACTTATTTCTCCATTAATAACAAAAGATGCTTTATTCTCGGAAGACATGATTTATTCTTCTAATAGCCCGTATAACAAACTTACAGGATTGGGCGTAAACATAACTTGTTCTTTTTCAACTAATACAATTACAACTTCGGGTTCTATCACTCTATCCGCAGGTGATAGAATACATGTTAGATACAAAAGCGGTATGACCGCTTATGTTGGGGAAATCGCTACAGGAGCAACAGGAACTAGTTTTACATTAGTGGATTTTTCAAGAGCGCATGTTGGACAGGCTTCTACGGCTTTAACAGGATTCAAGGAAGCAAACAAAAATTATGTATTTAATAAGGCGTTGGCTTCTAATACCTATATCAATTCTTTAACAAGTCTTGACGGTGCTTCTAATAAGGGACTTGTTTTTAAATCGGGCAATCAAATTAGTTCTACGGGTGTGGAAGGAAGTAGTTTGATAGGGACTAGTCATAATACTAACAATAATGCTCTAGGATATAATATAGATAATGCTAAGAAAATGAAAAGCGATTCGCATTTTCAAAGCACTTTGGAAAGCACTGATTTTGATGTTATTAATACTTTAATAGATTTTGAAATAGTTAGTGCTGAAGGTGATGGGCCAAATGCGACCAATCTTATTATTGCTCCTTATATTCCTTTATCTTTAGGGAGAGTGGATATTAATTATGCTAATACAAATGATACTACTTACTCAAGTAAGGACTTGGGAGATATTAGTTTTGATATGACACTGCCTAGAAGATTCATTGATGTTTGCTCGGTAGCAATACATGATGCTGACGACCCACTTAACAATCCATTTGATTTAGCCGCACAGGACGACCAATTTCAAATAAAAAGAACACATAGAGGAGTTTCTTCTGCAAGACACATTAAAGGAAATAGAAATTTGCATGGTAAACCAATTTACATAAATGGTAAATTCTTAGGAAATATCATTCAAGTTCAAGGACACTATAGTAAACAAGACATGTATCAATGTACTAATGCAGCAATTAGTCTTACTGGTTTAACCAAAGAACAAACAAATGGTCTTCAAGCAGGAATGTCTGCTATAATTTTCAGTAATAATTCTAGCACGACAAGCCTAAGAGTATTAACTTCGGTTACAGAAAATACAATAACATTTAATGCTGGCATACCGAATGGAACAGGATTCAATGGTAGTTGTTTTATATATTTTAATAACTTTAGAGAACCCGATAGTGGGCTTGCAGGGCCAATGGTTGATGCTACTAGGATATACTTAGATAGAGAGATTGGTTTTGAAACTATAATGTCTAAATCTATTTCAGGAAGCAACACACTAATTGTAGATTCCACAGAAAAATTATATGTGGGTATGGGAATAAGCGGAACTTCAATACCATCGCAAACGACTATTACAAAGATAAACAGTAATAATTCTATAACGATGAGCGCAAACGCTACAGGAACTAATAGAACTAATAGAGACTTTTTCCTTGCTAAAGGATTATTAGTAGAAAAATTAGAAGGTCATGCTAAAGAAGATGTGAATGTTCTACCAAAAGCAACAAGGGCAACTAAAGAAAGTTCAAAACTAACACACGAATTAAATCTCATAAATGGTTCTCATTTACATACTGCAAAAATGATAGGTTTACTTCACCCTTCTCTTGCTACACAAAACACCTACAATAAAACTCTTTTAATGAATTATCCCATAACTGCCTTACAAGAACACGACCAACATTGTGTTACTAATTTAGTTAAAAACTTTAATTTAGATGGAACCACCGATAATAAAAATCTAATTAATAGAAGTTCACAAGAAGTGTTTGGGACTTCTTTATACAGATTATTAAATATAGAGAAAGGAAACTACAACAAAATAATACCAAAAGTAGTAGACACAGATAATGTTCAATTCTACACAGAAAAACTTAGTAGAATAGGATATTATACTAGTGCTTATAAATTTAATAGGGGCTATTATTTAGATGGAATATTAGAAAATAATATTATTGGAACAGATATAATGGGGCTAAGTTATATCGGAACAAATCAAATAGAAACATTTAGTGGCTCGGAGTATATAGAAGCCTCTACAAGCCAAACTCTCAATAGTGGAGATGGTGCAGTATCAACTACTGCTTCACCAAGAGTAGGTCAAATGATTATTGCTAATAATATACCGGATAATACTTTTGTAAAATATTCTAGTTCGGAATTTCAAACCCCCAATACAGAATTTATATTGACAAAATCGGGAACAGGAAATTCGGGTGGGTTAATAACCGCTTCTTGTTTTGAATTTGATTATAAGAGAATGCCGGAAAGTAGGGGGACTATTTCTGTTACCGGAGATAGATTCTTTGAAATGACTACGCTTGAAAAAAGAAGTGATTTCATACTTGCAGTGCAGGGAACAGGAGCAACTGCGGCAATACCTTCTAACTTGGATATGGGAATCGGACATAATAACTACCATGACGGTTCTCCTCCTATGGTTCTATATCCTCCTAATCCAACTGTTGAAGTAGAACAAATAGTGGACGAAGGCACAGGAACGGCATTAGATGGAAAAATAAGAAGTCCTTTTTTAATTAAAGACAGGTTTCAACATATAGACCCCAAAGTGGCTAGAATGTTTTTATTCTCAAATGCAGACACAATGCCTTATTCTTCTACAAGAAAGGATAGTCTGTTTTATCAAAATAGCGAAAGAAAACTTATCAATTACAATATTATGTTTTTGAAAGAAACCAAAGAAACCCCTCATTCGGAAATTAAAGATAGTGTTATTGGAAAAACAAAAACAATTAATAGATTAGATAAAGACTATCATACAAGTATTATTTCTTCTGTTGCTACTGACTCTCCCGAATTATCTACATTAAGGAGATTCGGAATAATGAGATTGACAGAAGTAGTTTATGATTTTTGTTTTAATCAATTTGACCCCGAAAACCCCCCTAGTGAAGACATGTTAATTCCTAAAACAGTATTTTCCCACTACCACATGGTTAGAATGCTAACTTCTTCGGGTAGCAATAGTAGTAATGCTATATTTGTAGATGCTCCTAGTGCTTTTGTCTTGGACTTAGATGATGCGGCAAATTTTATGACCGGAGGAGATATAATTTGTGATTCGGAAGGAAGATATATTGGAACATATAGTCCCCAAAGCCTAACTTCTAATGTAGCCTTGAGTGATAGAATCTTTTACACATCTTTCACTAGCAGTAAGGCCGGTTATTGCACTATTATTAGTTTAGATGAAAAACAACTTAGACAACCTATAGATATTGAAAACAATAGGGCGGGAAGCCAACCTGCTACTCAAAGAACTCACCCTTTATTTTTCATACGAGAAGAAGAAACACAAATTGCTGACGCAAGCCATCTTACAGGTAATGCTGAAATAACGGGTATGGGCAAAGATAATGAATTTATAACCTTAGATTCTAGCATACACCTATTAAAAAGCGCAGTAATGAGAGGACTAGCAGAAGTGGCCGGAACTACTAATCCTTATGTTGATGAGGGCGGGGTATTTGCTTCGGGTGGAGCAGAAGAACTTTATGGAGGATTTAGAGGTGACCATTCAGCAGGTTATGGAGGAGATGATTCTAGCGAAACAGATACGGCTTTTCATTCAGCACATGGTTTTATGACAGGACAAGCAATAGTTTATGATGGATTTAAAGATAGTTCGCCCTTTACTGCAAATGATGGAATATATGATTTTACTAGAGATGTAAATGTTTGGCTTCCGATTAACTTTGGATATAAACCAAATATATTTCAAGTCGGTAGAAGCCCTAATCCTTCGGAGAGGAGCGTATATGCAACGGGCGCACCATTCCCATTATTTATGGATTATATGGCTAGTCCAACAATTGCTAGAGATTTTAACAATACAGAAAATATTACATTTTCAAACTATGCCGCAGTTAGGAAATCTTCTACCGCCAGTCCCAATTCGTTAATAGATTCTCAAGGACAAATACTACAGAATTTTAAGCCTGTATTTTTGAGCCGATTTAGCATAGCAGGAGGAAAGGGAGCAAAGGCTGATATTGGAATGACCGGAACAAGAATAAGTGGAACTTCTAAAATGACTGCAACCACTGTAGGTAATCCACAAACAAGAGTAGGTTTTGCTATGAATAAAACCACAACAAGCACTACCGGAACAACTCTTAGGCACAGTGGTTTTGCGGCCATGAATAGAGAAGAAACGGGGTTCTTTGCTAATGATTATGACAATGACGCTGATGGTATAACATACGGATTAAAGCCAATTATTAAATTAGATGTGGGCTTTGAATTAGAAAATGTTACTTTTAGTTCTACTGGAACTGACCTTGCTAAAGCAACACTGGCCGCACCTTTTGTCATAGAAGCAGATGGATTAACTAGCGCACAAGCCGGTAATTTCAACAACGGTTCTCAAGATTTAGTAGACCAAAAGTGCGAAGTTTTCATAGTTAGTGATGAAACCAATGGCGGTATTTCTCAACTAACTAATAGCAAGACACCTATTGGAACAAGAATACGGCAATACACTAACAAACAAACTTCAACTGCTGAATACTCTATCAAGATAGACAAGAATGCAGATGCAAGCGGAACTAAAGATATTATTGTTAGCAGGAATATAATGGGAACTCAATGGGCTACTTGTGGAACTAAAGTTCATGTCTTATGTTTGACTGATTCGGATTTGAAAGCATTTGGTGTAGGGCATAAAATGTATGGTTCTTTAAATCCTAGTTGGCTAACTAATGTAGATTTAACAGGTTGTTATTTAGTATCGGAAGAAGGTAGTTTAGTGTGGAATGATACAGGAAATGTGATGCAGAACTTTAGCCCTAATAACGGCAATAATGATTTTAGGTCGGGGAGTCATGGAGTTTTTAGAAATGAATATTCTACAAGATTTAGTGTAGATGGTGTAAATCCTAATTCTATACTCTATGTTCTATCACACGAAATAGACACCACAAGTAAATCAAGACAACATATTATTACAGTAAGTGGAGATTTGCCTACTCCTATTCTTGCATCGGATAAGGCAAATTGTGATGATAGAATGAATCATATTCAAAGATTTAGATATTATAGAATCATGCAACCTAACCATACTTGTTTTACAAGTGGTAGTCCTAATAGAATATCAATAAATCAATTATCCTCAAGATATACTAGAAAACCAAATACTGATGAATATTATGATAAAATAGGACACTATAATATTAAAGATAGCGAAGGAACACAAGTCGATGAAAGCAACAATGAAGGCGTTTTATCTATGTATGTCATAGTAGACCCCGATAATCAGTCTAATAATGGTAATTTAGTTGTTAGAAACTTAAGTAATATGTCTAATAATATTCTAAAAGAGGGACAAACCAAAATGTTATTTAGCGACGGAGATAATAAAAACTTTACATCGGTGACATTTGAAAAGAAAAATGATGTAGAATATTATATTAATTTAGAAAATCAAGAAGAACTACTAGGTGTTGTTTCTTGTTCGGAAACTATTTCATTAACCATACCGGAGCAATTGCCCTTTATTCCTAAGAGAGCAATAATAGGAACTTCCGTAAGTATAGGATATGATACTGATGTTTTAATTAATGATTTAATGGAAAGTAATGGTGCTGAATTTACTTTATCTAGCACAGAAACTTATCCACATATTGTTTCTCCTAATTTTACAGGAACAGAATTATTTACTGCGATTGAATTTTTAATGAATAAAAAAGGACAAAGGCTATTAGAAAACGGAGATTCTTTCTCAATCAAATCCGATGATAATATGACAGATTCTAAATTAGCCTTAACAACTAAATCTGAAGACAATAATATATTTTCTTATTCTAAAACAAAAAGCCAATTTGATTTGTTTAATGACATAACAGTTTTAGGTAGATTTCATAAAGCGTTTAGGCAAGATGTTTCAAGCATAGATAAAGTAGGAAAGAAATCTATGAGAGTGTTTGAAGATGAATTGACTAGTCAAGAAGAAGTGGATAAAAGAGCCAATGAATTATTAAGATTACATAACGGAAGAAACTTTAATTTACGACTCTCGGTTAATCATAACGGATTATCACAATTAAAAACCGGAGATGTAGTGACAGTTGAAATACCGGAAGAAAACATAACTAGACAAGATTTTATTGTTTTACAGATGCAACAATCTTTAACAGGAACTATTGATTTAGAACTAGGAAATTACATTAAAGGTCTTGAAGATAGATTTGCTGAATTAGCAATAGCAAATAGAAGCACCAACAATAGAGTTAATGAAAATATTATAGATGGTTCGGCAACGCAATTTAATTTTAGGAAATTCATTAAGATAAAACCTATTAGAATTATGGCTAGAACCGTTGGACTGACAGGCGGTGTAATAAACCTCAATACAAATACAACAACACTAAATACTAACGCCAATGCACTAGGTCTAGGTGCTACCGAGATTACTGAAATTTTGGAGGAAGACTTTTGATAGCAAATAAAATGCAAGATTTACTGGCTACTCAAGTGGTTAGTTTAGTAAATAGTAGCGGAACTGCTAAGGTTGGACTAGGTGGTAATAGCACTTATCCTACCCAAACAGATTTAGATATACCAATAAGCGGTGCTACAACTACTATAGTTGCTACTAAATCTGATGAAAATGTAGTTCAAGTAAAAATTACAGTAGTGGGTTCTTCTATATCCGGCAAAGTAATTAGAGAAGTTGGAGTTTTTGACTCTTCAAATAACATGCTACTAAGACAAAACTTTACTGGAATTGGCCCATTCTCTTCTACTACAACGGTAGAAATTTTTATATTTTTAGAGGTTGAATAATATGGTGACAGAAACTAATCCGTTTTTTTATAGCAAGAATGACACAAACAATAACAGTTATACACAAATAGAAGATGCAGTAGATTTCCCACATACGGGTCTAATAAAAGCCCTAAGTGCAGGTATTAGAGGAAACTATGCAGTAAGGAGAGCGTCTACTAGTTTTAACATAACTCAAGCAAATAGTAATCCAATGGTTAGCGTTGCTCAAGGTGGAGTGTTTTTAGATAATGAATATAAGACCGTTTCTGCCGCTACTTTTGACGATACTGTTTTTAAATATGGAAGCGATAATCCCGTAGAAAATGCTAGATTTTTATTAGTAGTTCAGTCTTCAAACAATACTCTACAAGTGAGGAAAAGCGGAACAAATGTTGCTAATAAAATACCCCCAATAACATTAGGAGATGTGCCTATTGCGGTATTGACATTTACAAGTGGTGGATTCGGGAGCATGCAAGTTCAGTTTTTAACAACAAATAAAGCGGCTAATAGTCTTTCTATTGGATATGCAGATTCCGATAATTTTACAGAAACTCTTACTATTACTGGTAGTTCTTCTAGCACCGGACAAACAGTTATTGATTCTAACAAAAACCGATTAAATATAGAATTGAACGGTAATAGTTCTACGAACTATTTTCAAATAGGCGACCAAAACGGAAATATGAAATTAAGAGTTGCAGGAAACGGAGAGATAACTACAACACTTACTGCTAGTAGAGCATTAACAACAGACTCTAGCAGTAGATTAGCCGTTTCTTCCGTGACTTCTACCGAACTAGCATTGTTAAGCGGTGCGGCTTTTGGTATCGGTGCTAATAATATATTGAGGGCTAACGCTAACTTAGCCGATAATGATTTCTTAAAAGTAGACGGAACACAAATAGAAGGTAGAACTGCGGCTCAAACATTATCGGATATTGCCGCTATGCCATTAGCAGGTGGAATATTTTCAGGAAATGTCGCAGTTGATAGTGGTCAATTACTTGTCTGTGAAACATTAACAAGTCGTAGATTAGTGCCGCTTGTTGTAAGTGCAAGCACTACTTTAGTAGAAGCAACTCACGCAGGAAAATATTTGATTTGTGCAGGAAATGTAACTTTACCTGCTACTTCTGCTACAGGAGTGCATTTTACTATTTTAAATACAACAGGGGGTAATATTACTGTTGGAAGAAATGGTAATAATATTAATAATGCGGCTTCCGATGCTACGGTTGCTACTTTTAATGGTGTAACTTGTATTGCTATAGGCGGTAATGATTGGATTGCATTAGGAGTGTGATTACTATTTATCTCGCTATTGCAGGGGCTTGTGCTGAAGATGAGGCTAATGCCGGAGGCGGCGGTGGCGGCGGTGGCGGCGGTGGTGGTGGCGCACCTGCTAATCCCACTTTAAATCAAATTTATTTTTCTGCTACTCAAAGTTTATTGGGCGAAGAGAGTGGTGGTGGTGCCTTTCTATATATGTATGCAAATGCTCAGTTTGTACAATTTAATCCCCCTGTTTCAAACAGGTCTTATGCAACACCGGTAATTTTAGGAGGTCTTAGCCCACCTACGGTTACTGCTCTTTCAAGTACGGAATTAAAAAGTGCCCATACTCTTCCCGCTTCCGACCTTATTACATTTATGAATACTGCACAAACAGGACAAACAAACCCCTTTACTGGTTTTAATCAATCGCTACAAATATTCATAAATATTGCTATGTTTTTACAAGCACCTAATGGGCTAAACCAAATTAATTATTATGAGTTAATTGCCGCAAATTCTAATTGGACAGGAACAGGTATTTTTGCAGGATTTGGCGCAATTAAAACTCCAAATTTTCCACAACAAAATTCTACAACATTTGGCTACCTTTACCCTTCGGAAACAAATCCTAATCTTAACCCATCATCAGGAAATAGTGGTGATTGGGGAATATGTGGAAATTCGGGAGTATTGGCATTTAATTTTTTGGCAAATCCAATATCAATACTTAATTTGTTTGATAGCAGGGGTAGAGGAGCAGGTAATCCAGTCGCAGGAGAAGTGCTGACTTTGCGATATAAAGCGGAGGCCGTTAATGGTTCGGGCACAACAGAAGTTTGTTTTCACACGGTAGAAGTAACATTAACATGAGGCGATAAAATGTTAGGAATAAATATACCTGAAAATCAAATTGGAAATTGGAAAGTAGAAATAGATAATGGTGAATGTTCGTTAGTTAAGGTTAGTATGAATAAATCTATTATGAAAGATTGTCATTATGAATATGACACACATCAATGGCTATGGAATAATGCTACGGGAGATATATTAGTAGCGGGTCTAGGAATAGGCTTTCTAAATAAAGAATTAATTGATAATCACAACTTTACTTCCGTTACTATTATAGAAAACTCACAAGATGTCATAGATTTAGTTTGGCCTTATTGTGCAAAAGATAATAGGTTTACTTTAATTAAAGAAGATATAGAAACTTGGAATATACCTGCTAACTCGCATTGGGATATAGGTTGGTTTGATTCTTGGATAAGCGACAATCCATTATCTTACAATGGATATATTTTTGCTATGAAAAATAAGTATAGCCCATACTGTGATAAAATAGGGGCTTGGTGTATTTCACATGATGTATCTAATTCTCTTATTTCTCCTTAGTTTCGCTATTGGCTATTTAACCGTTAGTGCATTATTCGTTGAAGATAAGCCATTAGGCTTTATTATTTTAAATTCAAAGGACGAATAACTTTCGCCTACTTCAGAAAGTTTTCTAAAATTTACAGAAAATTTTCGCTCCGTTAAAAAATCGGAAAAAAAAATCCAAAAAAAATAGAAGGAGAGTAGCCTAAACTACTCTCCCTCTAAATTTTAGTGTCTTGCGACCATATACCCTTACAAGACCGACATTCCCAAAGTTTTACTTGCTCGCTAGAGCCAACATAAAATCCTAAGATTCTCTTTGCTAATGTCTTATCTCCGCAATAAGCACACTTCTGTTTCAAACTCATTTCTTTTCTTCCGTTTGACCCATTAATCTTTTGATATAATCATCAACGCTTTGTTCTGTAATGTTTGTTCCGCCAAAAGCGGCAAAAAACAATAGCGTCAAGATAATCATAAAGATGAATAAGCCAATCCATTCTGTCGTAGACATTACCAATCAACCTCCAAATTTACAAATTCCTCTTTCTCTATTGAGAATGCTTTAACAATCCCATGTTCTTGTCCATATTTCCATAAGTCATAAACTAATTGGGTGTCTTTCATACAATATTCAACTACCTCATCATATTGACCCATCTTCCATAACTTAGGTGCATCGGCACTATCCATAAGTTTAGCATCATTCATCGTGCATTTTACAAGGTTCTTTAATTGAAACCTTTCTCCATGCTCTTTCAATAATACCTTGCTAGTGTCAATATACTGTTCACCACTTAGGTATTTATGAATACAATATATATCCATAGAATCCCTAAGTATCGGTAAATCAAATACTGCAATATTATGCCCTAGAACCTTTCCTCCTTTTGATAAATGTTCATCTAAGTCGTATTTTAGTTCTCCTAAGTTTTTGATTATGTGGCCGGACTTAGCAAATGATTCTACGGGTTCATCAACATAGACTGTTCCTGTTTCTCCATTCCATGTCGCTACAGTAGATACTTGAAACATATGGGTATTACCAAAGCCGCCTATTTCATGCGACATATTTTTTGTTTCAATGTCTAATGCTAGAACTGACATACTTAATCACTAGCCCAAAGTTTACTTAACTTCTCGCTTTCTTCATCTACTGTTGGTTCATCTGCGCCAATTCTTCTTTTCAAGAAAGCGACAATGTTAGTTCCTGCAATACTTAGCATGGAACAACATTCCCAACCTTCATCACCGTAAGTATCTAATGTTTCAATTATTACCTTTGGCCCCTTAGTCACATCAAACACAACATATGTATTTTCGTATTTCATATTTTTTCCTCCTTCAATTTCAAATAATAGGAACGCCCTACCTTATCTATTTCAAACAAACCCTCGTCTTCGTATTTCTTAAATAACCTTTCCGCAGTTCTTACATTCATATGTTCTGCTAATCTTTCTTTTTGTTTAGCCTTACTAAAGAATCCATTTTCATTCTTTTCTGCTTGTCTCAATGTCTCCAAAAATAGTTGTTCATTTGGCGATTGAGTTCTTCCACCGACCCTGCGTTGAACCTTTAGGCTTCGCTCTAACCATAATACCAATGTGTTATAACATTGTCGCACTATGTTTCCTGCCTGTATAACATTTCTACCACTTACATAAAATCGCTTTGATTTGTCTTTAATGTCTTTTGCTTCTGCAATAGAACAAAGAACTGACATCTTAATTAAAATTTTCAATAGTCTAGTTGTAAAGTTAGATGCAATTTTTCTAACTACTGGGTCGCTTGAACTGATGAAATCTTGCATAGTTTCATATTCTACTAGTAGATTTTTGGTAAAGGTTTCTCCAAATGTCATTGTCTTCAATGGGTCTTCTCCAACTTCCTCAAACCTTTCTTTTACTAATTGATAAATTTCAAAGAACTCCTGTGCAAACTCGTCAATAGGTTCATTGATTTCTTCTATCTTTCCCGCTTTACTAATTTGCATTCTTCTCATAGAGTCTAATACTCTTTCGGGAACTTCCCAAATAAAAAGAATCATTCTTTGAAGAACACCCTTGTTAGCAATAACCTTTGCTAATTTCTCCGGTGGATAAGTCATGGCTAAAATAGAACGCTCGCAATAACATTCCATCATTTCTCCACGCTTTAGTTTCTTACTAATAATCCAAGATTCTCCCGCTAATGTATTCATAAGAGTATTTAGATATACAATGGCTTGCTCTTTATTTTGACTTTGTTTGAAGATACCGCTATATTCAAACTCGTCCCAATGGGCTAATCCGCTACCTTCTAGTAGTCCTGCTTCTCTAACCCAATCAAGAACTTTCTTTGTGTTTCCATCTTCGTCTTCTTTTTCTACCGTCATTTCTTCATAGCCACCAATTAATGCGGCATCTGTATATTCAGTAGTGGACATTAAATCAAATTTCTTTGCGGAACAGAACCCTTCTTCATCGGGAACATGCCCAATTACAGGGTGCTTGCCTTTTTCATTTATTAGAGAAAACAGTTTCTTAGAAACTGGCCCAACAAAATTCCATAGGGTAGATTTACCCGAACCGGAAGTCTGTATTTGACAAAAATGCACCCTGCTATCTTCTATACTTCTACCATTAGGTATTTGCACAAAGTCTTTACAAATCTGTCCTAGTAATACAAAACAACTTAATGCCGCCGGTATGTCATTCTTGAATGCTACCTTTACTGCATCTTGCTGAAATCTTCTAATAAAACTAGGTAAATTAGTGTTGAAAACTTTTGTGTTTTCATCAACCCCATACAAGTATTTTTCTTCTTCTTCGCTCAATTCAAATTCTTCGTAATTTATATCTTCATTCATATTTTCACCTTCTCTTCCGAGTGTAGAACATTCAAGATTCTTCGGGCTAAGGTTCTTCCTATGCCATCTAGTTCTTGAAGTTCTTGTTCTGTTTGTTCGCCTATTTCCATAATTGAACCGTATTTTTTGATAAGGGCTTTCGCCTTATCTGTTGATACGCCCTTTATTGTTATTAGAGTATCTACTCTTAAATCGTCTGTTGATATTCTCTTAAATATCTCCGGCTTGATTACCTCCCTTTTGATAGGCTTCATTTTACAAATGGAGGTTATTATCAGTGCCGCTTCTTGTTCGGTAGATACCCAAAATGCTTTTGCGTCTGTATCTAGTGTTATTCTACCAATAGCCCCAAGAAACTTATTTCTAAGTTTATTAGACCAATTAGCGTGTTGTGCGTTGGTAAATGTTTTATTTGTTTTGATGTATTTTTTATATTGAGTTATGCCTTCATCAATGCTACCATAGATAATAACTACATTAGTTTGATAGTGTCTATCCATGTTATCTAGTTGAGTCCATAACCTTTTGTTCACTACTGACGCAATAAAATCATGTGCTGACTTAGCCTCGAAACATACATCATCATAAACATAGTCTCCTATCTCTATCCACTTCTTTTCATAAGGCACTTTCAATTTCAATGCCTCACTCTCTACCCACTCTACAAGTTTAGAGCCTTTCTTTTCTCTACTATCTATTACTAACATTATGCTTCCTCCTTAAACAATACAGTTAATTTTTTATTTCTCACAAAAAATTTTCCATCAAACCAAATTTGTTCAGAAAATGGCTTTACCTTCTTTTTCCACCCTAACGGCAAGCATCTGCCAATCACAGGTATTAGTCTTGATTCCATGTCTTTTAATCTAGCAATATTGATTTTAGTAACATTCCCTTGACCTTTGATATAAGAATAATATTCGGGGGTTATGTCTTCAACTAAATCAACTAATTTTACTTCTTGCTTATCTTCTAAATATATAGAAATAAGTTCTCTTATTTTATCAAATTTTAATCTAGCCGTACTTACCATTATGCTCCCTCCGCATGTTCGGGGTATCTCCAACATTTACCAACACAATACCCATTAGGTATCAATACAGTCTTACAATGGGGACTACTATAATTACCAAAGACTGTAAACTTAGCATGTTTTCTTGTTTCTCTTTCGTCCCAATCTAACCATATTTCTTCATTGGTTTCTACCAAATGTCGTATTTCATCTACTATCGTGTCTAATATTTTGTTCTTATCTTCTGTGCTTTCTACTCTATTACAACCGGATAGTAAATCTCTATACCACGATACTAGATATGCTCTAGCCATGTGGGAAGGATTCTCGGTCATAATAGCATTGTATAAACAAGGCAAGATAGGCAAAGAACCTGTTGTTTTAGGAACTGCTATTTCACCACTTACTTCATCCAACGGAGGGGCTTCGGGGAATATTGCCTTAACAGAACCACTTATTCTAAATGTTATTTTTCTAGGTTTCTTTGCCAAATCAAGTATTTCATGGACTTGTTTATCTAAATCAGTCCTAAGTAATGGTATGCAAAAGTAAGGATTACCGTTCTCATCTTTAGAACTCATGTTTACTGTATTAGGTATTCTTCTAAGTCTAGTTGCTTGACCGACCCTATCATCAAGGGTATTATCACTACCAACTTTAGATATTAAATAACCTTTGATGCCTCTAAAGAAGACCTGTATGTTTCTAATAGTGTCTGCAATTTCACCAAAGATAAACAGGTGAAAACCTCTACCGGAAAAGAAAAGAGTATGTTGATAATCATTCTCAATAACATGAGTCATAACAACTTTAACATCTCTCCATGCCTTCTCGATACTTTCACCGTGAGCATCGAAATCAAGAAAGATTCTATCAAGTATAACTGATGAATCTATCTTGGCTTTTTCTGCAAACTCGGCAAAATCATAAACACTAGTGTAAACATTAGTCCTATTATTTTGAGCCTTTACATAACTCAAGTATTCTTCTTTACTTCTTACTATTCTTCTTGGTAG
>Ga0098043_1000094_pt1 | contig 28063 bp, 33 predicted proteins | sample 9B_taG_FD_92581 | JGI IMG/M metagenome (GOLD analysis project Ga0098043, IMG submission 92581) | Marine viral communities from the Subarctic Pacific Ocean - 9B_ETSP_OMZ_AT15188_CsCl metaG | ecosystem: Environmental > Aquatic > Marine > Oceanic | place: Subarctic Pacific Ocean | collected 2015-01-10 | reverse complement strand
GCAACATAAAATACTCTATGTTCGTCATCTGGTTCTGTATTTAATTTACGCCAAGTTTTGTAAGAAATATCGGACATTACAACTACATTTTCACTTTCTCCACCTTTCATTCCATGTATTGTAGACAATCTAATTCTAGCTTTATTTTTAAATATATCTTTTGATTTAACTAAAGATTCAAACATAAGTATATCTTCTGGATCTAAACCTTCTAAAATATCTTGCCATTCACCTTCTGCTAATAATCCTACGTTTTCTTTTAAATATTCTAAGTCAAAATCTATATCAGTTTCAATATTTTTCAAACCTTTAAATCCTCTTTTTACACCTACATTTGTTCGTAAACAAGAGTAAAGTTTTTTTAATTCGTCATAAGATATTTTTTCTTGATTATTTAAAGCAATCCATGATCTTATTGCAATTACATATTTATTAGCTCTAAATTCGTTATATCCTTTTTCATAAAACCAACCCATTCTTTTACAATAAGATTCAGCTTTATTTAATTGATAACCTGATCTCGCTAAGACTAGCCAATTACCTTTTGACATATCAATATCTTCTATTGATTGTATTTCTGTAATACTTCCCTCTTCATCTTTACATGACCATTCTTTAGTTTGTCTTAAAGAAATTCTATTTGATATTTGATTAGCAAGACCATGTATTTTTTTTGGCAATCTATATGATACAGGTAACACTTGTATGTTACCTTTTATAGATAAAAACTTTCTAACATCTGCACCAGCCCATTTATAAATAGCTTGATCATCGTCACCTGCTATGTATCTAATCTTACAACTTTCACTTAATCTCTCTATGACTTTCCACTGTTTAGTAGTTAAGTCTTGCGCTTCATCAACAAAAACAATATCTAATTTAGGTATATATTCTTCTTCTAAAAAAGCATCAAGCATATCTGTAAAGTCTAATAATTTTTTTTCTCTTTTAAAATTTTTAAGTGCTAAAGAAAAATATTCTTGTTCTTCAAAAGAATGATCGCACTCTAATTCTTTCCATACTACCTTTAAATTTCTTTCGCTTGACCTTGCAACTTCGTCACAAAATAAAAGTAAATCTCCTTTCTTGCTTCCTACAGATAAACCAGATGTATCTTCTTCTGATACACCTGACATTTCTACTCTTACTAATTCTGAAAATTCTTTTACACGTTCACCTTTAAATACTTGACCGCTGTTTATTGATAAAGTTCTATAACATAAACTGTGTATTGTTCTAAAATAATCTATATCATCATCTGATAAATTGAATTTATGTACAACTCTCCTACGAGCTTCTTTTAATGCTCTACGAGTAAAAGAAAAAAAACCTATTCTATTTGGTTGATAACCTTCTGATATTTTTTCTTCAAGTATATTTAATAATGTTGTAGTTTTACCAGTACCGGGACTACCAAATATTTTAACAGTATCACCCATGTTTAGTATAAATTTTTCTTAAAGTGTCATATTGCTTGTTAGACAATAGTATGTGTTCGTCATACTTATCGAGCTTTTCAATAACTGACTGACAAAAACTATTTTCCCATTCGTTAATTTTTGTTGAATCAATATTAAGTAAAAATTTAACTAAATTTTTATACTTCTCTCCATCAATTCTCTTTAATAATTCTTTTGGTATATCTTGTGGACCTTTTAATAATACAGCTTTTCTTCTTAGTTGAAAATAAAGTTCTCTACATAACTGTACATCTAATAATGCATCATGATAATTTTGAACACCTTTATGAAAAAAATGATCAAAACATTCTTGTAATTTAGGAAATTTATAATCATCAAATTTACCTTCAAGTTTCATTTCGTCTTTAGAAGTCATCATAGTACAATGTAAATTATCTGGTTTTTTCCACATGTATTTTAAAAGATTTACTTCTCTTTGAATTATTTGTAAATCAAATGCTAAATTATGTGCAACAATAGTATGACACTTACTTGAAAAATAAGTAAATACTGCTAATGCTACATTAAGAGTTATACCTGTTTCTTGAGCTTGTTCTGTAGATATTCCATGTATATCAGCAGCTTCTTTTGGTATTTTAAAACTAGGAATAACTTTATTTTTAGGCTCTATTCTACTTGAATATTGTGCTACAACTTTTTCATTATCGTCAGTAACTTGAAAAGCTAAACTAACAAGCCTTGGTTGATCTTCGTGGTCAGGGTTTAAATCTCTACGCCATAAGCCATTAGTTTCAGTATCAAAAAATAATAACATTACACTCCTTTTCTAATATTAAATTGTACGCCTTTTACTTCTACTTTAGCATCTTTTTTATTTTTCTGTATATCTTGTTCTAAAAACAATATAGCTGAAGTTAAATCATCTGCAATTTCTTCTTGATAACCTGCTTCTTTTCTAATATTAATACCTTCGCAAGTATCTTTAACAAATTTAAGTAAAATATTTATTGCTCTTTCTTTATTCATATGCCTCCTTTTCTATTTTAGGTTGTGTAAATTCTTCATCTTGAACACTAAAATTTTTAATAGACCATACATTCATAAACTTTCCTTTAATTTTTTTACCTGAATGTTCTGCTCCTAAATTTTTAAGATAAGCTGTAATTTCATTTAATTTAAATTCTTTAAATCTATGTCTATCTAAAAATTCCATTAAATCGTTTATTCTAAATTCTGTAAAAGAAGAATTAACAATAGCTTTACCTCTTAATATATCTTCTACTTCAGTTGATGAAGTAGAACCAGTACAAAATCTTTCTAGTAAATCTAACAATCTACCTTCATTACTACTATCTTTTGGTGCTTCTACAGTAATAACTCTTGACATAAGATCATTAACTGATTCTGTCCATAACTTATCGTTAATTTTAGGTAATAACATATCTAAATTTTCAAATACAACTTGTTTAAAATCCATAAAATTATAAATTTGTTTACTAGATAATGGACCAATCTTTCTTTCGTTTAGTGTTAAAAAATATTGTGGTGGATTAGTAAGAATTTTAGTAATGCTATTTAAAACAGGCATTGTTCCTTCATCACTTATTCCATATTCACATGTTAAACATTTAGTTTTATTACAAACTGAATTTATTGGACTATCTTTACATTTGTAATTATAAGATTTTTTATCTAAACTATTTAAAACTGTTGTAAATTCTCTTGGTTTAAGTGGCGGATCAATGTATTCATCGTTATATTCTTCTAACTTTTCTTGCCAATCTTCTGGAAACCTTTTTCTTAAATAAACACCAATATTAAATAATCCATTATTTCTACCACCTTCTCCTAATGCACCTTGAGAAAGTAAATCTTGCAAACAAGGAGGTCCTCCCGGGAGTATTTCATTTGATTTATTTTCTTTTTTAATAAAATCTAATTTAATTTCATCTAAAGAATTTACTGCAAATTTATCTACCCATTGTAAAAAATGGTCTAATGATAAAGCTTTACCATCATATAAAGCATATCTATCTGTTTCTTCACCTTGAAAATATGGCATATTTAACCAACTACCAACATCATCTTTATTAAGTAATTGAGTTTGTTGCGGTCTTAAATCGTATTTAACAAAACCAAAAGCTTTTGCTATAGCTTTAAGTTTTTCTATCATTAATTTTGCAGATACAAATTTTTTAGTAAAAATAAATATGTGAGCACCACCTGATTTTGATCTACATACAATTAAATTTTTTTTAACAAATTGTTTTGAAATTTTTTCTATATTTACAGAATAGTCATCTACATCTAGACAACCCCATTTACATTTATTATCTTCATTAATGGGTATAACACCTAATCCAATTTTACCAGATAGGTGTTCTACCCATAAGCTTTCATCATACTTTTCTCTTATTGTTTTTCCATATCCATCAAGCTTAGGTCCTTTTCTTTCTGTAATAAAAAAATGACCATAAGCCCGATGTAGACCTGGAAATATTCTAAAGAGTTTAGAATGGTGCATCTTCTCCAGACGTTTCTGTTGGTTCTGATGCTTTAACTTTTCCAGTTGTTACTGAATCAGCTAATTTTTCTGCCTCTTTGAAAATGTCTTTAGTTTCAATTTGGCCTGCTTCTTCTATTTTATATTTATGCCAATTACCTAAATCGTTCTCTGCTTCGACTGTAGATAATTTAAATTTATATAAAAATGAAGGTGCTTCAACTGTTTGACCTTTGACATTTATTCTTTTCATTTTAAGAAGTGTATTCCACTTTCTTGAAACGCCTAGATTACTAGATGTCATTGTCAATACTGCAGGTGAATAACCATCAGCAGTTTTAACTAAAACAAAATGTTCTGCTGTATCAACTATTTGATTTTCGCCTAACATTGTTTTTCTAGTTTTAGGATCAGTTACAGCTTTTTCAGGCTTGTAATCATGTACTGCTACAAGTCCGCCACCTTTATCTCTAGGTACCCACTCTACATAGGTTTTTCTGTATCCACAAGGTATTACTTCTAAACTGTCTTTGTATAGTTCATTTGTAACAGTATTAAATATCATACCTTCATCAGCTCCATCAATGTATTTCTCATCTTTCTTTTTACGTTGAGGTGAACCTGATTGTATTATCGCAAGTCTAGGTATAGTAACGTCATCGTTACTTATATTTTGTAACCCTTTACCTGCGTTTGCTAAAATTAAATCATCTGATAATGTTGCAATTTCAGAATTTGATTTTTTAGCGATTTGTTTATCACTCATTATTTCTCCTTTCCAAGTGTTACTTTTGCAATTGAAGCTTCGTATGTATTAAATAAACCCTCTGGAAGAGTTTGACCTAATTTATACTGATCTTTTGCAAAAGCTTTTAAAGTTTGTGAATGGACTGTACTGTTTTCGTCATAAGGTATATTTTTAAAATTTTTATTTAATACCTTAATTAACTTATCAGCTTCGTCATATTCACCTTTCGCAAAACTTACTTTAACATCGTGTTTAATAAGTCCTGCGTGTCCATTTTCTTCTAACCATTTTAAAGCATCTGCTTTTTTATCTAATGGTATAGAACAAAATATTTCGTCTTTTACTTTTATTTGACTTCCATCTTTTAAATCGAAACGTGTCATTCCATTACACGCCCTCATAGCATCTGGTAGCTCTCGTTCTTCTATTTCTCTAATCTCTGCTTTTAAAGTTTTCAATCTTTCTTCTTCTTTAGCAAGATTTTTTTTCTTCTCTACCAATTTATTACCAATTTTAGTTACTACTTCTAGTCCTACATTTGGTAATTTTTTCTTTTTACTATGCTTTTCAACTTCGTCAAATATCCATGTTTCTTTAGACATCGCTTTCTCCTTTCTGATACATATTTATTTTTACATTATAATAGCAACTATTTTCTCTATCCCATTTAAGTATATTTACTTTTCCATTATTAACTTCAGAAGCAATTATACAAGAAATTCCAATAGCTACTGGATCACCCATCGCAAGAATAAAATCATCATCATTATAATCTTTTAATTTCTGACGCATCAATCTTACTACAGGAGCAGACGATAATGTAATTTGTTTACCAGGATTTAATAACGGTATCAATTCGCCATATCTTCCCGCTGCAAGAATATTAACTCTAGGATTTTCCTGCACTACATAAACTTTCGCCATAGTTCTCCTTTCTCATTTTTAGATTTACTTATAAATTATATTCTATATAAAGTAAATTAATAATTAGAAAACAGAAAGAATATATGCAAGTACAGTTTATAGATGATAATGATTTTATAAAGTATAAGTTTAAAACAAAACCTTATAAACATCAATATGATGCATTTTTAAAATGTAAAGATAAAGATAGTTACGCTTTGTTTATGGAACAAGGTACAGGTAAATCTAAAGTAATCATAGATAATATAGCTTATCTTTATAGAGAAGGTAAAATAGATACAGCAGTTATTGCAGCACCTAAAGGTGTATATCGTAATTGGTTAAGCTCTGAGTTTAACACTCACATGCCTGATGATGTAAAAGAATTTACTGAAATGTTAGTATGGTCTCCTAACGAAACTAAATCTAATATAGAATCACTTACAGATTTTTTAAAACCCAATCATAATTTAAAATTCTTTATTATAAATATAGAAGCTCTATCTACAGACAAAGGTAAAAACTATTTACATAGATTATTAAATTCAAGTAAAGCTTTTTTCTGTATAGATGAAAGTACAAATATTAAAAATAGAACAGCAAGAAGAACAAAAGCTTGTCTTAAATTAGGTCGTCTTGCAAAATATAGAAGAATATTAACCGGTACACCAGTAACTCAAGGTCCATTAGATTTATGGGCTCAAGTAAATTTTCTTGATGAATATATTTTACAAAATAGTTTCTATGCTTACAGAAATACTTTTTGTGTTATTAGACGTAGGCGAGTATCTACTCATAGTTTTGATGAAATTGTAGGTTATCAAAGACTAGAAGAATTACAATCTATATTAGATAAACATAGTTTTAGAGTTACTAAAGAAGAATGCTTAGATTTACCACCAAAAGTACGAACTATTAGACAAATAGACATGACGCCGGCTCAGAAGCTCATGTACACTCAACTTAAAAAACGTGCTATACTAGAGCTAGAACAAGAGAAATTAGTGACTGCGCCTCTTATAATCACACGAATTCTACGTTTACAGCAGATATTATGTGGATTTGTTAAATTTGATGATGGAACTGAAGAAGTTATTAAAGGTAGCAATCCTAGGTTAGATGAACTTATGGATGTACTTGAAGAAACTCAAGGTGGTGTAATTATATGGGCTACATTTAGAAGAACTATACAAATGATCCGTGACGCACTAGCTAAAAAATATGGCGCAAGTAAAGTTGCTACATATTATGGAGAAACAGAATCAGAGGTAAGACAAGAAATAGTTGAGAAGTTTCAAAAAGGAGAGATTAAATATTTTATAGGCCAACCTAGAACTGGTGGATATGGTCTTACATTAACTAATGCTAAAACAGTAATATATTTTAATAACACTTATGATATGGAAGTAAGATTACAATCAGAAGATAGAGCACATAGAATAGGTCAAAAAGATAAAGTATTATACATAGATTTTGTTTGTCCTAAAACTATAGATGAAAAGATACTTAAAACTTTAAGTAATAAGAAAAAACTTGCAGATCAAATAACAGGTGATAATTGGAAAGAATTATTTATCTAGGTGGACCACCGAAGAACGCAAGCAAACATAATAAGATAATAAGAATTGCTGTAAATCTGTAATCCACTTGGCATACTCCATATTATTTTCTTTTAATTATGTCGGCTCCTTTCAATCCGTAGATAGCTGATACAACACCAAAAAACAATGCTTGATACCAATAAGGCATATTATTAAATTGATCGAAGAATAATTTTAATTTAGCATGAATTTCTGGATCGTCAGAAAAAATAGAATACACCAATATAAGAACAGGAGCGGATACCAAAATGAGCACGAACTCATCCTTCCAGCCCTGCTGATTATTTTTAATAACTTCTTTTTTATATTCCAATTCTCCATTGGCCATCCTTTCTGCATGTTTCATTTCAGCCATAGATTCAAATTCTTTAGCTTGTCTACGATTAGCTGCAATTTTCATTCCAGTTTTAATCATTCCCGGGACAAGCTTACTTGCAATATTAAGCCACATTGATAGCCTCCTTATGTAACCATTCTTTTACATTAAAGCCTGGACAATTAGGTTTGTTATCTTGTACATCACAATGACCAAGAACATCAGTTATGTCTGAATATTTGTCCATTATCATATTTATTAAATCTTTTAAAGTTAAAAATTGTTCTAGAGTAAAATTATTTTCTGGTCCTCCATCTTCTGCCATTCCACCCACTAAACAGATACCTATACTTCTACCATTATGAGAAGGTGCATGTGCTCCTGAGTATCCTTCAGGTCTACCTTTTTCATATTGACCATTTCGTTTAATTATAAAATGATAACCTACATCATCCCAACCATTTTGATCTACATGCCACTTTCTAATTACATTATAGCCAATATCCATAGATGGCTTAGTTGCAGCACAATGAATTATTATTGAATCTGTTTTTTTTCTCAAGTCCATACAGCACTCCTTCTTGGCACTATTCTACACTTTTTTTTATCTAAGTCTACACTCAATATTTGTACTCTAGGGTCTTTGATTCTCGGTACTCTAGAAATAATACTTCCATTCTTTCTACGACCTATATGTTTTACATCAAAATAAGAGCTTCTTAGAGTTTTAGGATCTATTGCAATTATATCTATAGGAGATTGAGTTTGTGAACCTTTATAAACGTAGTAGCCTTGTTCTTGTAACCAGACTACAGCAAAATTTTCACAGAGACAACCTTTATTTTTACTTATCACTAATCTATTAAATGAAGCAATGCTGTACCTAAACCTGTGATTATAAGGCCCGCTGCTCCAACTAATATTTTCTCCAATCTAGCAATTTGATTTGCTAATCCTTCTATTTTATCATGAGTTTGTTTTTGCATAATACGACATAATTTTTCGTGACTGTCTAATCTACTATGCGCTGTATTTGCTGTTTTTTTACTCATCTTTTAACTCTCTCATTTTTTTAAGTGTATCTTCTTTTTTCTTTTTTAAATTAGTTTTTTCAATATTACCTAAAATTACATCTACAGATTTACTTATGTTTTTAGCAACAGGTTCGATTATAGTTCCTTGTGCTAATTCGGCAGCTTCACCAAAATCAAAAACAGGAAGACCAGTATCTGCTAAAGCACTTCCTTTTTGTTCTTCTTTTACACCTAAACCTAAAGTAGTATTTATGGTAGTATATAAACTTTGTTTAGTACCTGCATCATAAGTATTAAATAATCCCATAAATTTTTTATCATTAAGAGCAGGTGCATATTTTGCCATGTATGAATTTTTAAATTTTTCTATAAAGAAATCATAATCAAATAATTCTTTTCCTAATTTTTGATCAAATTGATTTAGAAAAAATATAGCACCTTTAATTAATACGTTTTCATGAGATAAAGGTCCATAAACCATACGTGTAGCTGTTTCTCTCATTTTTGCTTGTGCAGCTTCTGATAAATTACTATTTACATATTTAGGAAAGTTTTGCATTAAATTCATCTGTGCTGCAATTACTTTCATATTTTTAGTTGCAGATTCACCAAACATATTAGTAAAAACTTGTTCATTTTCTACATTACTTAACCAAGTAAAAAACTTTTCGCCATCTAAAGTTTTTCTCATAAGTACAGGATCTTGAGTTTTAAATTGATCAAATATAGTTTTTAAATAATTTGCTTTAATAGATTTGACAGCTTGTTCTCCACCTTCCGATTTAGAAACAGTATTAAAAAAAGTTTTTACTTGTCTAGGAGTATTTGTAGGATCAAGTAAAGCTTGAGAAATTGTATAAAAATTCATATTACTGATGTCTACATTTTTTAAAGTAGGAAAAACATTTTTAGCAATTTGTGAAGTATTTAATTGGCCTGTTACAATTTTTTCTAAAGCTTGTTTACTTTTAGTAACATTAATAAAAGCTCTCATTTCTTTAGGCGAAAATATTTGTTTGTAAGCATTTCCATATTTAGTTAAAAAATCTTTAGTTGGATTTTTAGATGTAGAAGTTGTTACAAAATCAATATACTTGTTATGCATAATAGTTTTTAAAACATCAGAACGGTCTTTAGATAGTCCGCCATCTAAACCTGATTTAATATATTTAAGAGCTTGTATTTGAGATTGACTATTACCAAATAAAGTATCAAACATATCGTTTGAAACCATACCTTTAAATTTAACAACAGGTCCTTTAGTTCCACCAAGTTTGCTAATCATTTCTCCAATGACACCATCTTTAGTCATTCGATTATTTTCTATAAATTTAAATTGTTGTTCTAAAAGATTTTTACCAGAATCAGGCATAGAAGCTTTTGCTTTATTCATTGCTGATCTTAAAGAAGATTGTAACGCTGTTAAATTAGATGAAATTTGTGGATAATAAGCTTTTAATTTTTCAATGTTATCTAAAGCTGACATAACATCTAAAGCTGACATTTTAGAATTAGTCTTAAATTGTGCTTTTAAACCATTCAATGCTACTTTAGCATCTCCTAAATTTTTCAAATCAGTTTCGTTTAATAAATTTTGTTTTGCAAATTTACTAAACTTAGTTATGTCATTTATTGCATCTGTCATTAATTTTGATGGAGAAACTTGTTTAACATTTGTTTTCGGTATAGTTACAGTAACATTACCTAAAATATTATTTAATTGAGAATTTAAATTATTTGATCGTGCAAAATTATTAGTTTGTATATCTCCTATTATTTCAGTAAATACTTTATTAAAATTAGCTTCTTCTGGTTGAATAGCTCCAATGTATTTTTTAGAATAATCTTTCCATTCGTTTACAAATTTTTCTGTAAAATTTTGTTGTTTTATTAAATTAGATGTATATCTTTCATTAGCTATTGCTTGAATTTTTTTATATGCTTCTCCAGTTAAATTTAATTCTGATAATTTAGTTACATCTATTCCTGTAATATCAGATATTAATTTTTTCTGCATATCAAGATTCATTTCACTTATTTTTTTAACTTCATTAATTGCAGATTTTTTTACTTTAGCTTTACCAAAACCTAAGAAAGTATCACCAGTTACAGGACTTGTTGAAAGTTCTTTAGCAGTTTGACCTACAATAGTAGTAGGATCAGTGTTACCTAAATTTTGTTTAATAAATTTATTAGCATCTAATTCGTTTAAACCTAAGCCACCTTGATCTTTAGGCAACATTAGCTGATCTTTCATTTCTTTTAAAAGCTGATCATTATCTAAATTTTTTCCAGCACCTTCTTTGTAAGAATTAACAAAATCTTTTATTATTTTTCTTGATAAAGCACCTTCACCTAAACCTAAACTAGATTTCATAGTTAAGTAAATTCTTTTAGCTTGATTCATTACAGGGAACATTAATTTAGTTGCACCACCTGCAATTCCTCCTAAAACTATAGCTTGTTGCATCATATCCATATCAGTCATATCTTGATTTTGATTATAATAATCTTGACCAATTTTCATTTTAAAATATTCACCAACAGCATTTGTCATACCAGTAGAAAGTGCTACAGCATTAGGTCCACCAGCTGCAGTATAATAACCAGCAACTAAGTCAGCTAAAATTATTGGTATATCAGCAGTAAAACCTTGTACGTCTTTTTTCCATTCGCCTGGCTCATTAAATAATCTATATTGATTATCTCCGCCTAATTCAGTTGGTATTTTAAAGATAGCTCTTTTTTTACCATCAGCAAATTCTTTTAATTGTACATGAACATCTGGTCCTTTATAATTTAAACTATAATATTTTTTCTGTTGATCCTCGGGCAAAGAATAAAGAATTGCATTTTTAATTGCTTTTTCATTATTTCCACCTAAACCAGAAAATGACATAGATATACGAGCATCAGATGGTGCACCTTCGTCTGGATTTATACCTTCAATTTTAAATATATCTTCAGTATCTAAATATTTATTTATATTAGAATAATTTTCTATAATAGAGCTTCTATTTAAAGTTTTAGCAAGTTCAACATCGTCTTGTGCAACTTTCTTTCTTACATCAAAAATAGTATTTTTTGCTAATTCTATATCTACACCTGTAGTATATTTAGAATCCAAATCAGTTTGTGCTCTATTAGCTAAATCAGTTTTAATTTTTAACCAAGTTTCTGGATTTTTATTAGATTTAATTAATTCAACAGCATCATCGTAAGTTGCATACGAGCCATTATCTTTTGTTTTAAACCAGTCTAGAAAATTTAAAATTGTTTCTTCTTCTTTTGTAGCACCTTTAGTTGCCTCTATATTTTTTGATTCGTTTTGTGCTGCTACAATTAATTCTTCTCTTGACATAGTTCATACATATTATAAATCGGGAGCACTACCTAATTCTTTAGTTGCTTCATCAAGTAATTGCTCGTTAGTTTTTTTATCTTTTGAAACTATTGGTGCAGGAGGATCATTATCTCCTCCTTTACCAAAATCAGAAGAAGTAATTTGAGAATATTTATTAAAACCACCTAAGTCTATAGACGCTGCAGCTTCAGCAAGAGCTAAAGGTGAAAAGTCAGGTTCACCTTCTGTATATTTATTATAATCTTGTTGAAAACCTAATGCAGCAGCTTCTTTGTATAATTCATCTTTATTATACTTATTAACTAAATCTGCTCTAATTAAATCAGCTCCTTCTTGATTAAAAGAGCTTTCAAACGATTTGCCTTTTTCTAAACCTTTGCCTATAGCAAATGAATTTAAAAATTCACCTTTATACGCATTTATTTTATTAATAGCATCTTGAGTTCTTAAAGCATAAACAAATGCTAAAGGTGAGTTCTTTTCTGTTGGAAATGTATTTCTTTTAATTTCTACATCTTTATCAGATACAGGTACTAATTGCCCAATATCTCCTAGTACCATAGAATCAATTAATTTACTTACTTGTTGTAAATATGTTGCTTCATCTTGAATTTTATCAAAGAAAGCATTATCTGGTTTTAACGATGCTGGAAGTACATCAGCGAAAGCTTGTAATCCTTTTGGAAATTTAGAATAAATCAAACCAACAGGAATCTGGCCTGATTTAATAATTTCTTCAGCTGTTAGTTTTTTTAGTTGATCAAAGTAAGTTTGATTAGATCCAGCTTTATCTGTAAATTCATATTTTTTAAATAATCTATCGTATAAAGGTTTCATCTGAGCAGTGTTAGCTTTATCTTTATCTATATTTAATTTAAGCATATCTATTAATGCTTTATTTGCGAGTTGATTTTTTTTAGCTTCTGCATCAAGTTTTTTTGCTTCTATTGTATCTCGTTTAGTTTGTATAGCTTCTGATTCTAAAAATCCTTTTTTCTGACCTGCAGCTATCTTACCAACTACAGACTTAGCTTGATTTATAGGAGTAAAAGAAGAAGCTTCTATTACAGTATTAAGACCAGAAAGAAACATAGCTCTCTTTTCTCGGTCATCATATACAGTTTCTAATTTCTTTTCAACACCGTCAGTAAAGCTAGTTAAAGCATCTCCTACACTATTTACAAAACTTTTAAATCCACTATCTTTCTTTTTACCACCATCAGAACCAGTATCATTTTGTTCATCAACTGTAGTTTTATCTATTTCACTTGTTAATGCATTACCGCCTTGTACTTCTATTTTAGAATCAGTAGGTTTAAATTCACTTTCTGATGTAGTTAAGAATCCACTTTTTTTAGCTAAATCAATAGCATCTTTTTCTTGTTTATTTAATTTATCTTCGTCAACTCTTATTTTAGAAGGACCATCTTCTGTTTGTGCAAATAGTATAGCCATTAATTTACCTTTTTAAATTCAACATCTATCTTAGAGTAATCTACCATTAAGTAACCATCATCATTAACAATAGAAGCATAAGGTACTTGATGTGCCATAACACCTTGATAAGTTGTATTGTCACCTTTATATTTAAAGTTATAAATATTTATACCACTAGGAGATTGACCAACTAATTGAATATTCTCTTTAGCTCTAATATCTGACATTGCAGCAAAAGCTTGACCTACACCAGCAATTTGTGCAAATGGACTAGGAGCACCTACTGGTGTTCCAACCATTGCTGATCTTTCTTCTCCATATGTTCTTATAGGTGCACCTGCTAAAGAACCAATCATTGATCTTACTTGTCCACCTTGGAAATCTCTTTCTTCTATAAAATCTCTAAATGCTTCTGTAAGTTCAGCTTGTTCAATTCCTCTGCTTAACGCACCAGCTTGTCCTAAACCTTGTGCAGCACCAGCAAGTCCTGCTAATTGTGCTTGCGCTGATTGTAATTGTGCTGCTCTATCTGCAGCAAATCTTTGTGCACCTGATTCAAAACCAGCTTGTCTTAATCTTGATGAAGTATCGGCAACTTGATCTAAAAATCGTTCTCTACCTAAAACTCTTTCTACACCTTCTCTAGATCCACCAAAAGCTCCTGCTCCTATTGCTCTTGCTGCCATTCCTCTTTCTTGTTGTGCAAAAGCTTCTCCTAAATCTGATATAGTTGATTGAATTACATTATTCGTATAAGGATTCATATACTGTTGTGCAGTTGCTGTGTCAAATGTTTGTGCTCCTATTTGAGCTAATTGACCTGCTTGTGGTAAAATTTGATTACTAAATACATTAGCAACTTGTTGTTCTTGCGGAGAAAGTTGTGCTACACGTTGACCTTGATAAGCTTGGTAAGGTTCTGAAAATACATTTTCAGCACGTCTTAAAGTACGTTCTTGAATTTCTTTAAAATATTCTGGTATTTGCGAAGTAACTGTTTGTTGACTTGGCGCTTGTACAACTGTTGTTGATGGTTTAAAAAGACTACCCATTGATAATATATGTTCCTCCGATATTTTTATAACCTAATTTAATAAAGGCGTTATGTTTTCTTTCAACGTCTTTACCTTGTGTTATTTCGCATAAAGCAGTTAATTTTTTACTTTGTGCGTATTCTTTAAAAACTAACATCATAGCCCTAAAGATATGAAAATTACGATATTTAGGATTAACATGAAGCCATAGACTTCTTAGAAATCTTTTGTCGCTATACCATGTTTCGTCTACAGCGGCAGCCATAGTTCCTACAATAACATTTTCATATTCTACTACTATAACAAAACTATTCTTAATGTAAAATACAATATGATCTAATAATTTCTTATTATTTACGTTTCCAAAGTTGTATGGTGATTCTGGAAGCCACGTTTTAAGCAATTCTCGTACACGTACAGCATCATCAATACGAGCTTGTCTTATTTTATATTTATCTTTTTCCATCTGGTCTAATTTGGATTCTTAATGTACCAAAACGCCAATTACTACCTAATTCTGTACTTTCTATTTTTACAGAAGATTGTCTTCCTCTTATTCTAGAATTATAAAAATTAGTGGTATTTGAAACTGTTATTGCTTCTCCTTGAGTTTTAGAACTATTAGGATAATCCCGGGTACTTAAAGTAATTACAGCATTTCCTGTTTGGTTTTTAAAATCAGGAATAACTTTATTTATAAAACTAAAATTTTCACCATCAGCTATATCTCCATCTCCAGATTCAATAAAAGAAGTCATACTTACACCATCAGCATCAACACCTTCTTCGTGTCTATAAATTAAACTTCTACCTTTAGTTAATCCGTTTATTGTAGAATAAGTATTGTTAGTTGCATTAGGTAAATACTCTGTAGCTAAAGGATTTAGTTCAACACCATTATCTTGATATGTACTTCTAGGCAAATTACCAAAATACCAACTATTTTCTAAATAATTATAAATAACATATCTATCTATTTGATCTGAACTGCTTGAACAATAATACCATACTATTTCTGAAAAATTTGAAGTTTGACCTGCATATACTTGACTATACTGATTTTTATTAATATCATTAAATACATAATTTAAAACACTACAAGGTATTTCTTGTACTGCACCAGCATATCTAAAAAATTGTCCATCTGACATCCAATAAGCAATATCATCTACTACTATAGCACTGTTCATACCAACAGATCCACAATCATTACCAAGTTGTCTAAATCCAAAAATAAAAGGTGGACCGATAAATGACATAGAGTGCATTGTAGTATCTGTCCATATCAAAATTGTACCTTTAGCAGGTCTAGCACATCTAATTTCACTTCCACCTGCTATTCTTTGAGAACCAGCTGAGTTAGTAACATTAGGTTGAAAAGAATTAAAATTTTCTTGATCACTAAATCTAATAAACATTTTATCTTGAGTTGAAGGTGTACCTATTGTAGTTTCTGTACCCATAAGAATTAAATGTCGTGTTTCTGTTGACACTACTGATAATGTACTCGTTGTAGGTGCATTTGAAATTACTGAAGCAGGATTATCAGTTAAACCATCTGAAGTATTCCAGAGATAAGTAGATCCATCTCTTGCTGTTATTATTAAATCTTCTCCCCAATTATTCATAGACCATTGTCTCATATCTAAAGTTACATTAGACGTAGTTCTTGGTTGATTCCAAGCTAAAGCATTCCATGTACCAGTATTCCAACCAAAGCCAAATGTTTGTTTATCTGGACCAACTGAAATTTGATATGATATATTACAATTACCAGTTGCAGTTACATTAGCATTTGCAGTTGCACTAGATTGAATTGTATAAGCATCAGCGTTAGTAATTTCAATAATTTCATACTCTGCGTCCATAGCAGTATTAGAAATACCACCTATGTTTGTTGGTACTGTATTTGAAATAGTTATAAAATCTCCTAATTGAGCTCCATGAGTAGAATGATTTACAATAACATTAGAGCTACCCGAAGTTGTATTAAATACAGTTGTTAAAGCATTTGATTGTCTAATAGGAGTTATATCAGCATTATCTCCTGATCTATAAACATAAACTTTCCTATCTGTTCCAAGACCTTCGTATCTATTACCAGTATTATCAAACCATTGATGTAAAGCTCGACCTACTCCAACATAATAGTCTTGACTGAATTTTTCCCATCCACCTATTTTTTGAGGTAGACCTTTTCTAAATCTTACTTTATCGCAATTTGTCCATCTACCTTCGGCACCAGTTTCGGTATTCTCTGTATCTAATCCAGGTATAAAATTTAATCGAGTTAATGGCATAATTAAACAATATTATACACAAGAATAAAATAAAATCTACCAGACTTTGATATTATATCTTGTACTGGCCAACTGTTTCGCCATTATTTATTATTTCTCCATAAGGGCCTCTTAAAATTGTGTCAAATGCAATAGATATTCTAGGTTTAGCTTTTAAATTTTTATCTACATAATGATATAAATATGATGGAAAAAAAATAATTTTATCTTTTTCGCTTTCGACAGAAATAACATTACTATTTATTTGATTATAATTTTCTATTATAGGAAGATTAGGTAAAGCATATGGTCTTAAAAGTTTTAAAGATGGATAGTCATTTCTTTCTCCATCTAACCAAATAACTCCACTAATAAATGTATTCTGATGATTATGAGGAGGATGATATCTATTTTTTTCATTTGAATTTAACCACATAGATACTACGTCAACTTTATATCCTTTTCGTGCTTTATAATATTGTTCAGAAAGTCTTAATACTGATATTTTAATTTTTTTAACAAGCTCTTTAAAATAAGGCTCTTTTTGTAAATTTATTGTTTGTCCACCTTTAGATTTGTAATATTTAGTTTTTCTAATATTTAATTCATTAGATATACCATTATATTTTGTTACAAATGTAGGAATCATAAAATGTGCTCCAATATGTGCAAATAAATGGTGGTGTTTATGAAGAGGTACGTTATGTATTATTTGTTTCTTTTTTCTAGGCATGCTTAAACTCCATTGGTAATCCTAACATTGGTCTTTTATCAAATTGAAAATCTTTGTTTTTAGAATCATTATAATGTAAAAATACTTGTGCACATTCATTACCTTTAAATGGTTTTCTCCAGTGTTCAAGTTCGCAACCAGCATAAATTAACATGTCTCCTATTTTTAAATCTACTTTTATATTTGGCTCTAAATATATAGACCAAGGATCTCCTCCTAAAAATAAAGTTGTAGATATAGCACAACTAGGTCTATCTTTATGTTTAATTAATTCATCACCTTTTTTATACAACCTACAATAACTATAAGTAGGTATAACATCAATTTTAGTTTTATTTTTTACTGTAGATATTAATTCTGCTAATAAAGTTTCCATTAAAATATCAGAATAATGAGAATAACTGTTTGGTATCTGTTTATCTTTATAAGTTCCAAAATGATTAAGCTGTAATCCTTTTTCATTACATTTATTAAATACTTCTCTTTTTAATAAAAGATAATGATAAGCTACGTTTGCAATTACTTCTGGTACAGCTTTTCTAACAACTAAATATTTATTTTTTTTAAAACTCATTTAAAAGGTGGTCCTATATACCATAATACTAAACTTTTTCTAGTTCCTTTTGTTACTGGTGTTACTCTATGCCATACATAAGATGGAAAAACTATTAAATCACCTTGATTAGTTAATTCTGTAACTTTTCTAATATTCTTACCTTTCTTATTATTTCTAAAATCAAATTCAAAATCTCCACCTTCATATTCACTTGTATCATTTAAAAGTAAAGTACAACTTAGTTTTCTTGTCTTACCATTAAAATTCTTATCATCACTTTCATACATTTCATCTGGTTGATCACAATGCCAATCGTAGTGTTGATTTTTTCTATATATAGTATATTGAGCTTCTTCTACCCAATCAAACTCATAGTTCCAATTAGCTGATTCATTTGCTTTTCTTACATAATATAAAAGTTCATCATAAATAGTTTGATCTGAAAAAAATTTTATATCTGAATTTCTTTTTTTAAATAATTTTTCTTTTTCTTTCTTAGGGTTATCTATTCCTGATATAGTTCCTTTTATTGGTTTTATCTTTTTTACAATACCCTCAATCTTTTTACAAAAAGATTTATTGACAGCATTTTTAAAATACCAATATCCATTTTTATATAACATCTAATCTAAATCCCAACTTATAATTATCCTGTCTTTCAATTTATTATTTTTTAATTCTACTTTATGTAATAAATATGATCTAAAAATTAATAACATACCTTCAACAGGTTTGTAAAAACATTCAGTAAAAGAATGATCTTTTTGTAAGTATTCTTTATTATCATTTGCTGTAATATTAAAAGGATTTTTCATATCTACTGGTACTGGAGAATGAAAAACAACTCTTGAATCTTCTGGATCACTTTGTAAATAATAAATAACAGATATAGTTCTTCCTAAATGTACATGTGTATCATTATGATTATTTTCTTTATACCAATGAAACCATGATTCAACTGGTTTTACTTTTTTTGGAAAACCATAAAAATTAGTATATTCATTTACTCTATTTTGAATCCATAAATTTAAATTTTTTAATTTTTTATCTTTATGGCAAGAATGAAGAAAAAAGCTAGATTCACCTGTAGATTTAGGACATTTAGATTTAACAGTTTCTAGATTTTTAATAATACTAGAAGCATCTTTTTTATGATCTTTATAAAAAGATACACCTATTAGAGTAGGAAACCATGCGTCTATTTTAAGTTCGTTAAATCCTGAATCAAATTTATACATATCTAAAATTAATATTTACAACTTTTCTTAAATTATTTTTAATCGGATTACTTGAAGCGTGATACAAATCACCATCAAATAATAATACTTTTCCTGCTTCTGGTTTAATCTTTTTTAATTTGTTATTGTTATAAATAACTGTATCTCCATCAGAATTATTTATGTAATAAATAGCAGTTTTAAAATTTAAATCTTTATTATCATCTATATGAAAATTATTTATAGTTTTATTTTGTTTTTTAAATAATAAATTTACTTTCATTCTTAAAAGTTCCACATCTTTTTTTATCATTTTATTTACTATTTCTTGAAACAAATTATAAAATTCATTAAAATACACAGATTTTTGTCTAGTGTTTACTTTATATAAAACATGTACTAATTGAAAAGTATCTGTAGATTTATATTTTTTATTTAATTTTTCTTCAAAACCTGTTCCTAAATGTTTGGTTTCACTATAACTTTCATTAAATAAAGTCCAAGGAAAAATTTCTGAAGAAACTATATTGTTAATGTTTTCTACCGTTTCTTTTTTTATTATATTTGTTTTTTGTATTATCATTACTAAAACTTGTTTTAATAGCATTAATTCTTTGAATTGGAAAAAAGGAAGAGCTTCGTATTTGTCTTACAAAAAAAACTAAAGTAAGTCTTTCTTTTTGACCAGTATAAAATGAATTACATTTATGATAATCATTTCCATTATAAGTTATTAATCTATTATAAATATTGTTAAATCTTACTGATTCGTTATAATTACTATTAACATCATTAAGTAAATTTTCGTATTCAATTAAATCTTTTTTAGTTAGCTTTTCTATAGGTTTTTTATATATTTTTTTCTTTCTATTAGCAAAAGCTGAAGTTATTTTTTTATAGTCTTTTTGAAATTTTTTTGGAAAAAATATAGATGTGCCTGACTCTATATTAGCATTTTTAGTAAGATAAATTAAACCAACCATTGGATAATCTCCATCTTGATGTATCATTCCTGTATTTAATGTACTTGTTTTATTTTTTAAATCATATGGATAAGTTTTTTGAAAATACATTTCTACATTATCCCAAGTTACATTAGCAAATCTATAATCAAAGAATGTAGAAAATATTTTTTGTAATATACTATTAAATAAATTTTTATCAATTAAATGTAAGCCTTGAGTCCTTAAACCTGGCCAATATCCTTTAGGTCCTATTGTAAAATCTAATGTATTAGCAAATTTTACAATTTCATCAGGACTTTCAAAAAAATTATCTACAAATTGAGTTTGAAAAAATTTTTCCATTCTCTCTTTGTAAACAGTATTTATAAATGTAAAACAAATATTTATTTTTGAAATTGATACTTAATGATTACTGTTCCAGAACCACCAGATGAACCACTAGGTGAATCACATGCGCCACCTGCGCCACCACCTAAACCATTAGTACCGTTTCCAGGTGAACCACCAACACCAGAAGATCCAGGGCCTCCGCCACCAGAACCACCAGAACCGCCTCCGCCATTTTGGTGAGAGCCTCCGCCGCCACCTGCGTAAGTAGTTGAGTTTCCAGGCCATGATTTTCCACTGCCTCCACCCATTTGACCGCCGCCGCCTCCAGCTCCGCCGCCACCACCTGATCTCGTATTAGGAGAACCAGATCCGCCAGAGTTACCGAATCCACTTAATCCACCAGAGTTACCTTGGTTAGAGCTACCGCCCCCTCCTCTTGCTCCGCCTCCGCCTGAGCCGCCGTTACCTCCAGTTCCACCACCTTGACCTCCGCCTCCACCAGATCCACCGCCATTTGCAGTAGCTCCGTTGAAAGTAGAAGGTGAACCTGCTTGTCCGTTAGAATTACCATTGTTATTAGTATTACCGCCGTTACCGACACCAACAGGATAAGATCCTTCTGTTAAATTTGTAAATGTTCCTTGAAGATAACCGCCAGCACCACCTGCACCGCCGTTACCTCCACCATCACCTCCGCCGCCTCCTCCAGCGACAACTAAAACTTCAACAGGATAATCACCTGGGTTTGTATATTCTTGAGTTACAGAGAATGTACCTGATGATGTAAATGTATGTATTTTAAAACTTCCTGAAGTAGATATAGATCCACCTGTAGCTACCATAAATTTTTCACCAGCTCCTTGAAATCCAAATCCTCTTGCTGATCCTCCTCCTCTTGTTCCTAATAATGGCATATTATTCTCCTATTCTCCCTGAAAAAACTTCATTATCTGGATCCCCTGAAGTTTCGTCATATGTTGAACCTGTATAAAAATTTGATTCTGGTAATTCCCATGATTGATTTTCTTCATTCCAAATCCATTTAGTAGTATTATTTGGTTTTGCAACAGGAGGATTCCAATCTAAATTACTATCTAGAATCCATGAATCATGTGGTTTTTTTTGATAAAATTGTGACGTTTCAGCATGCCAATTATCTCCTATACCTGGTTGAATTTTTCTAACATCACCTCGACCTTCTTGATACATACCAGCCCATTTCCAAGTACCTGTAGTTTGTCTTATTGAATTTGCAAAAGAAGTTGTTATAGAATCACTTAAACCATTTTCATCAGAAATATCTGCTTCATCTACAATAATAGCATCAACTACAACATTATTTTCATCAATTTGAGCAGCAACATATAACATACTGTTTTTATTTCTCCTTATTTCTTCTAAGTTTAAGTTTGAATAATAATTCAACAAACTCATTCATATTATGCAAACTGTGTTTGAGCAGCGAATACTGTAAAAGAAGCATCTCCAGTTTTAAATATTGTATAAGAATAAACATCAACTGAACTTGCGTTTCCAGCATCTGGTGCAGAACCACCTTGCCATTCTGGAGTAATACTTGATCCATCAATAGTAACTGCATTGTTATAATAAGCTGATGAACCTTGTGTAACTAAGTGAGCAATTGTTATTGATTCACCAGTATCCATAATAGCATTTAAAGCATTCGAACTATCGCCTCTGATATTTAAAGTGTAATTACCTGAAGCATTAGTTGTAAAATATAAAACTGCTTGTGTAAGAACATCAAAATTAACTGTTCCAGTTGCTGCAGTTGCAGATACAGTTGCTTTTTCTGCTAATTGTTGAATTTTACCACCACCGTTAAATGTAACTCTTCCAGCAACTCCATTTGTAGATAATAATAAATCAGAGTTAGCTGTTGTTGAAGCAATATTTGGTGCAGAACCAGCTAAAGTAATTGTATTAGCTGTTGCATTCATATTTGTTCCAGAAACATTTCCAGTTGAAATAACTGCAGATCCATTTATATTTGTACCTGCTACGTTTCCAGATGAAGTTACAGATGTCATTGCAACATCTCCTAAATCTGCCATTACATCAAACATCGTAGAGCCATTTGTATATACAATTGTTTTAGCACCTTGTTTAAGTGTAATTGCATTTGCAGCGTGACCAGTGTTTGCGAATTTTAATGTTTGTGATCCTGAAGTATTATTAAATACAGTATAGTGTTGTTCTACTGCATCAGTAAATACATGAATGTCTCCAGTTAAAGCACCAGTAAATTCTAATACTGCGTTATGTACTTGATCATCAGTAGCATCATCATCTGTATTACTTGTAGAGTTATTAGATGTTAATGTAACATTTGCAGATCCAGCAACACTTACTGCTTGATATCCAGCAACAGAAGCATCAACTCTATTAAAAACATAATTTACTAAATTTCCCCAGTTTCCAGAGTTTTCTCCTGAAGCTTGTCTCTCTAATTTTAATCTTGATGTAAAACTTGATGCCATAATTTTTTATACTCCATATTTTAAATAATGTAAATAATATATATTTGTTAATATTTGTCTAGTGAATATTAGTCCAATTTTCAGTAATATTACCAGTAATAGGATCCCAAAATTTAAGACTTGTAACATTAGCATTTATTTGATTTCCATCTATTGATAAGAAATTTTGCGAATTAGGCACTATAGAAGTTGAGCTTATTGTTACTCCATTTCCAGTAATTGTTAGTATTTGAGCTGAACTAATATTTATTGTATTAGCAGATCCTGTTAATTCTTCTCCAGTAACAGGTATAAAGTTTTCTGATGTAGTAGTTACATCACCAATATTTATTTGTAACTCTTGACCTGTAATACTAAAGAAAGAAGCACTACCTGTAGTTATGTTACTTACTTCAACATTTGCTTCAAAAGTAGGTGTATTTATTGTAATAGAACCACCTGCTTGTACAGCAAAACTATCTACTGTTGCAGCAACTAAAGGCTCACCATCAATAGATATAAAGTTATTTGTATTTAATGTAATATTACCTTTCGAAATTGTTAAATTTTCACCACTAATAACTATGTCTGAATTACCTGTAATTGATGATAAATTATTTAAAGATGAAGTTAATTCTTGACCATCTTCTATAAATACAGTTCCAGAACCAGTTACAATAGAAGTTAAATCTGTATTCCAAGGACCGTTGTTCCATTCATCTCTACCCCAACCAGTACCTGCATTTAAATTAACTGATAATTGTTGACCAGATATTATTGCACCTGTACCTTCTCCAATAACAACAGTATTAGATGTAATATTTAATTGTTGACCAGTTATTAAATTAACAGAACCAGCTTGAGCATTTACATTATTTATTAATGATGATAATGCTCGTCCTGTTAAAGGAGTTAATGATGTTCCTGTAGAAGTTGCACTTCCATTAGAAATATTACTTTGATTTCCAGTTATGGTAACTCTAGCATCAGGTCCACTATTCCAAGGAAAAGTGTTCCAAGCCTGTCTACCCCAACCTGATCTTATATCAGCATCAACTGTTATAGTTCCTAATGAAGCAGTAAGTTGTTGCCCTGCAAGAGTAGCTCCTGAAAAGGCATTATTCCAGGTACCTAAATTCCAATCACCACTGTTCCATGCTGATGCCATAAGGAATTATCTCCTTATGCTATTCTTATCAAACCGTTACTTGCGTCAGCGTTAGGAAACTGTAACTCAAATGTACCGTTAGTAGAAGTTTTTACACCACCAAAATCTAATACTGCAATAGAAGAATTACTATTGTTAGCATTATAAATTAATGCAGCTTGAGCAGAAATTGTTGCATTTGCAAATGAAACATTATCAGCATCAAAGATAGCTGTTGTACCATCAGTTGAAATTGCAACATTTGTTAGTGTTGCACCACCAGTAGTGTAGTTTGTTCCACTGCTAGATATTTCATTAGCTGTAATATATGCAGTAGTGTTTTGATTAAGAGTTGCAGTGTTGTCGTAAAGTGCACACTTTAATGTCTGAGCTTCTAAGTTTCCGCCAGGCGACATTAAGTCTTGCTTAAACGACACTGTAATCGCTTGAGATATTGCCATGTTTATTGTCCTCCAGTTAATGTATTTTCGCCTAGTGGACTACCAGGAAACTTATAGTCAGTTCTTCTGTTTCTACGAGCTTCATTATTGATAGCAGCCACACTTTCGACATACTTTTGTTTGTATATATTATAGTCTTCCATGTTCTTTGTAAAGAGATTTGCTTCAGATAAACAACCATATAAAAGAGCATCAGAAGCATTTTCAGTATACCAATTTGTTGTATTAGTATTTGATAGAGGATTTATTCTACCTTGATATCCAAGTTCTATAGTATATTCAGCATCTGGTGTCGGAGCTATATACAATGTATTATCATCAAAATTAGAAAAATATCTAGGTGTTGATGTAATAGAAGCATTAGGCCAGTATTCTTGAACATACTCTAAAGGTTTAATTTCTAAAAATTGTCTTTCGTTATTAACAATAATATTAACATAATTTAATAACATTGGTGCTATTGCTGTTGGCAAAGTAATAAATCTATCTCCAACACTTGTACTTGAATTTACATTTTGATTAAAACCAGTTGGATCAATTTCTCTTGATAATTTATTTTGTGTATTACCAATAAATGTATCTAATTGATTAGTAAAATCAGTTCCAGTATTTTCAGCCCAAGTTTGTATATCAGTCTTTAGACTGCTGTATGTCATCGGCATTTTTATTTACTCCTTCTACATCAAATTTAGTCCATACATTTCCTCTAAATGGATATGTTCCATAATGAGTAAGTGGACTTATTACATCAGCAAAGATTTTACCACCAATTTTTTGCCATAATCTGCAAAAAGCATAATCTTCTGATAAATATCTATTACTTTTTTCATCAATAATACAGTCAAAAAATGCATAACAATTATCACTACTAAACCTTTCATTATTTATTATTTGATCAGATGTATATTTTAAATTTGCGTAAGCTTCTTTCATTTTATAAAAGACTTCTTTTTTAATACACATAAAACCAGTAGCAGCATCTAAAACTTCAGTAAATCCATTTTTTACTTTAATATTAGTTGGATGTGCAAAATTTAAATTATATCCTAAAGATTTTGCTTCAATATTTTCTTCACCTGTTTCTTTAATAAATTTAGGAATAGATTTCCAATCTATAGATTTTCTTGGATAAATACCAGCAGATACATCATAATCTGATTCAACTAATCTAATTACATTTTCTGCACTAAAACCTATATCGCTATCTATAAATAATAAATGTGTAAATCTATCTGGATCTTTTTTATCAAAATCTAAAAATTGAGTAACTAAAGTATTTCTAGCTCTAGTAATTAAACTTTCATTACCCATAGTATTTAAATGTACTTGAATTCCTTTTTGTTGAGCTTTTACTGTTGTACTTAAAATTCCGTGTAAATAAGCTTCAGTAAGTTGACCGCCATAACAAGGTGTAGCAATCATAACACCATATTTTTTTTCTATGTTCATGTTACTACTGTAACACTTCCTAATGCAGTTGATAACAAATTTGTGCTTGCTTGTGCTATTCCAATAGCTGGTATAGATCCTGTTGATGGAAAGATTATATTTATTTGATCTGGTACACCACCTGTTACTGATAAGTTTGCTTGTGGTCTAGCATCTTGTAAGGACTCTGCATCAGTAAAATATGTTAAATCTAATTGTGGTTGTTTAGGTTCAAATTCAGAATTATGTACAAATGATCCATTCCATTCAAAAACCATTTCTTGATATGGAAATTCTAAACCTGATCTATCTGATATAGCTCTAGCATATTTACCACCACTAAATTTATTATGTGGTGCTCTATGTGGTCTTGTACTTCTATCACCTAATTTATTTGCCATTATGTATAAAATCTATTAGTTGTTGCAGGTAAAATTCTTGTAGATGGTGTATCATCACCAGCAACTAATCTTGTGTAAGCTTGTTCGTAATCTGCTTTTAATTCCATTCTTTGTGCTTGATCTATGTTAACTCTTTTTTTAGAAAGATAATATGCAAGACCTGCACACATACATTCAAAAGCTCTAAATGGAATATCAAAATTTTGTTGTACTCCATCTACAGTAGAAGCAGTTACATCTTGTATTTTTCTCATTCTATAATATCTTAATGTGTATGCTTTATCTGGAGCAGGATAAATTTTAATTACAGGTGTGTTTAACCTTTGTAAATAAAATTGTGTCGGTCTTGATTGTAATGTTTTATTTGATATTGCAGCATAATCATTTAAACCTAATCTAGTCATAGAATATTCTGTTCCATCACTATCTACGATGTTCGCATTTATTATGTCTACTAAATCATAATCTAAAGTATATTCAGTAGTTCCTTGTGCAACTGCTTGATCTTTTAACTCTACTGTCCATTGATTATAACCTCTGTTAGCCCAATCGCTAAACATTATATTTAAACTTCTACGTGCAGAACGCACATCATAACCTAAAATAGGATCACCTCCTATTCTATCAAATGCTTCTTGTATACAGTCATTAACTGTAAGATTAAAAGTTGCTGTATTCGATGTAGCCATTATGCAAAAAATACTGTTACGCCACTAGCACCATTTGCAGAAATATTAATTTTTAAGTTTGTCTCAAATTTTACACCTTCGTCTGGTAAACTTATATTAATAGGTCCACTATCTGCACTAGCACCTGTTGTTACTACAAATTTAGTTGTAGCATCATCTACAAAAGTTACAGTTCCTGCAGTTGCTGATGGTGTAATAATAAAACCTTTAAGTCTTGTAGGGCCACTAAAAGCTGCAACATTTGAACCTGTAGTTGTTACACTATTTGCTGAGATATCTGATCCTGCCATTGTTCCTCCTATATTAAATTTTGTTTTTTAAGGCTTTCAAATAATAACTTAATTCTGTCGCCTTGGCTAGTTGGTTGTTGTAAATAAGGTGTAACATAATTTTTAGCTACAGTAGTAGAAAAATCTATAGGTTTATTCAAAGAGAGTGAAGTTCTTGAAAATGGATCGCTAGTTTTAGAGCTTAAATCAGTTGTTTCACCAAATGTAGAAATTACTTTTTCAATATCAGCAAGTTTTTCATCCAATCCTTTTTCTTTTTTTTCTTCTTTTTCTTTTTCCTCTTTTTTTAAAACATCTTTTATAGTTTCCATTTCATCGGTATCTTCTGTTTTACCTAATTCTTCTTGTTCTTTAGTAGGTTTATAATCTTCTTTAGCTTCAAAAACTTTAACTGTTTTATCTACAATTGCTTCTTGATCTTTTTCTTTTTTTTCATCTTCATCTTTATTCAAGAAATTTTTTAAAGCTTCACCTTTTTCTCTTAAAAATTCAAACATATTATCTCCTAATAAGGAGGACCCAAAAGGGTCCCCCTAATAAGTATTATTATGGTGTGTTTCCAGCATCAGCAATACTATTGTTCTGCATATACATAACAGTAACAGTTGCATTACCAGTTGTTCCATCACCATCTGTACCTGTAAAGTCAGCTAAAACTTGAATATCAGTTGTACCAATATTTGTTGCTTCAGTGTCTAAAGTACCTCTAGTAGTTCCTAATGATTT
>Ga0098043_1000092_pt1 | contig 28482 bp, 53 predicted proteins | sample 9B_taG_FD_92581 | JGI IMG/M metagenome (GOLD analysis project Ga0098043, IMG submission 92581) | Marine viral communities from the Subarctic Pacific Ocean - 9B_ETSP_OMZ_AT15188_CsCl metaG | ecosystem: Environmental > Aquatic > Marine > Oceanic | place: Subarctic Pacific Ocean | collected 2015-01-10 | reverse complement strand
TTTTGTTTTGTTTTGTTTTGTTTTGTTTTTTCCTACAATAACTGCCCAATTAACCATGAGGCTAATAGTTTAGGGGTCATTGTATTGGAACGCCATTCGCTTTCTCCTAATGTTCTTAACATCTTGAATTTCAAATTATTATCTAATCCTTCTGAATTAATTACCGCATCATGTAGCCCAACGCAGATTTCTCTAATAGTCTTACCATCGTGCAAAAGGTTATGAATACTGCTTAGTGAATTAGAATTTTTATTGATTATTGAAATTAATAATTTATTATAGTCAGTTAAACCAATCGCTATTTGCTTTGAGAGGGTTGAATTACTTGCTTTAGCGGCTTGTAATTCAGTAATCGCCCTACGCATATCACCGTTCATAGAGTATATAAATGACCCTAATTCATCTTGGGAGAAATGAGTTATTTCTTCATGTTTGAGAATAGAGGTTAATACTTCTAACATGGCTTCATTAGAAAGTGGTTTGAAACTATAATTTGCACACCTACTTTGAAGTGCAAAGATAATCTTATTTCTATCATTACAAGTAATGATAAATCTTACATTACTTGCATAACGCTCCATAATACGCTTAAGTGCATTTTGAGCATCATTAGTCATACCGTCCATTTCATCAAGTAATACTATTCTAAATGGTGCATCACCTATTGTTCCGCTTTGTGCGATATTCTTAATTGTGGTTCGTACATTCTCTAATCGCCTATCATCAGAAGCATTTACTTCAATAAAGTTATCATTAAAAGAATCACCGAGTATTTCTTTTCCAATAACTAATCCTGCTCCTGTCTTTCCATTTCCCGGATTTCCGAATAATAGAAGATTAGGCATATTTTTTTCTTCAATCCAACCTTTTGCGTCCATTACAAAGTGTGGTTGTCCTATTATTTCATTTATTTTATTTGGTCTGTATTTTTCTGTCCATAGCATTTTTATTCCTCCATAGTGTTTGTTTATTTGCTTTACAAAAACCAACCTTTTCAAACTGTTTTTTTCTTAACAGTTGTGAAAGTTGGTAAGTAGTAAAAGAAGTTGTTCTATTCTCTTTAGATTTTAATTTTCTCATTATATCATTTACTGTTAGTATTTCATCACCTAACGCTTCTGTTAATCTTTTAAGTGTGGAGTTCATATATAATCCTCCAAATAAGTTTGTTGAACAACTATTGGTGTAGTTTTCTTTCTTCGTTTCTTTTCGCCTATCTTAAGAATGCGACATTCACCATTGTTTAATTTCTTCTTAGCCCATTCTTTTATATTAGGGTCTTTTAGTAATTGCTTAAGAACATCAGGGTTTTTAACTCCTAATCTTCTTGATAAGGAAGGTATCTTAGAATACTTCCTTCTTCTCGGCATTTCAAGCCTACCAACTAAATTACCACTATGAGCATAGGCTAACATTTCATAAAAGTATTTTTGACTCCATCTTCTCTTAACTACACCATCAACAAAAATTAATCTGTTTGGGTGCATATTCTCGGATAACCAAGAAATAATCTGAGTATCAGACGGTTTATTGAAAAGCAAAAGATTGCGAATCAATTCTCTATCTGTTGATTTAAGATACTCATAAACTAATGAATATGTATCTCTTTCCCAAGAAACAGGTGCTACTGAATTTGGTGCTACTGATTTAATCATTTCATCAAGATATTTAGTTGAACCTGCTCTCTTTACTTTACACATAGCAAATATCTCTTTAGGAACACTTTTTTGATTAATAGAAGTAAGAACAACTTGTCCTCTATATCTTCTAATAATATCAAGAATTGCATTTTTATCAGGTTTATAATGCACATCTTCTATGATGATTCCGTTTTCCACAGGAAAAGAACCTACATCAAAATCAATATCATTTGCATATAAAACAATTGGGTCATTTACAAATGTAAGTGCTTTAGTTGATTTTCCTGTTCCTGTTTTGCCTGTTATTAATATTGTTCTATCGTTATTCATTGTGGTTAATCCCATTAAATTACCCCTTTTAATTGTAATATTCTATCTAAACCTTTTGCGGTTCTATGTTTATTTTCATCAAGTAATTTTACAACTTCTCTAAAATCATTCCATTCCCCTTTTGCATCAGGTACTATCGGAACTAACTCCGTTATTTTGTAAAGATTCTTAATACCACCTATCTTAAGAATAGGCTTTGGTCTTGTTTTGCTTTCTTTTTCTTTTAAAGAAGAAGAGATTTGGTGTTGCTCCAAAGAGCGTTTAATTCCTTTAAGGAAAGGAAGGTCTGCTCTAATAATAAGTTTAAGTTTTACTCTATAACCTATTTGAGAGTCTTTGGCTCTTTCAACATGAAAATCAACTTTAGAAGAACCTAAAAGAATACCAATAAGCATATCTTTACTATACATATGAATTGCTCCTATACCTTCCTAAATATTCTGCTTTGTACCTTAAGTATTCTAAACCATCTAAAACTACCATTTTAATATCTTCTTCAAAATCCTCAAAGTTTCCAGCAAAAACAAAAGATAAACTTGTTCCTTGATATACATTCCAAGCAACTGCTTGTTCTTCATTTATTGAATCAAAAAATATTGCAATTTTTCCATGTTCTAATTCATCAAGACAAACGATTAATCCTTTGATTAGTAAATCAACTTCATGTTGTTTCAATTCACCATATACTACAAAAGTAAAACTTGTAGCAAGACCATGAGTTTCAATCCAATGTTGTATTTGTTCATCATTAAACATTAATCTTCAATCCTGCATATATTTTTCATTTTCTTTCCAATAACCATTGGGCGCATTATTAGTTTCCAGCCAAAAGAAATGACCTGCGGTTATGCGCTTGTCGCCCCGATTTATAGCATTTTCTTCTGCATTGGCTATCAAGTTGCTTATTGCGGTTTCAACCCATTCACTAATAAAATACTTAGCACTATTTGAAATAGTTAATTCTGTATTTTCTTTAATTAATTGTGTTACATTAATTTTAGTTGTTCGGGGAATTGGTTTTGGTTTTGGTTTTTCTGGAACAATTAAATTTCCATCAACAATGTAAGGGCAATACTTTTGCAATACTAATTTTGGTCTGCCCTGTTCATGAAGAATATTCTTTAAGTGAGCATATCCTTCATCATCAATTTTAATACATCTATAAGTAGTTGTATCAATAATAGTCATTTCTCCTTGTCTAATCATCTTTATCCCTCGCTTGTTTTAAGATTGCTTCAATTAAAGAAACATCAGCACCGTTCTGTAAGTGTTTTAAAGCCATTAAAACAATAGCCTTAATTCTTTCAGCCTCATCTGATTCCATAGGTTCTATATCCACAAAGTTTAGATTACTCATTACCTTCCTTCTTGTTTTTCCGCTTTCAATAGGTTCTCCTAACAATATTGCCCTTCTTTGATACAATGATTCTAAATTAACTTTATCTGTTCTCATTCTTCCATGACAACGACCTATACTATTATTAGTTTGTTTCAAACTTAAATCTTTAATTTTGAAAGCCCTACCGATAGGATTTACAATATATTTAGTGTTCCAATTTGCACCATCTTTATTCATTCTAATGCCTCCACATCTTCTAATGTATTAATATCCGAAACAAACTTATCATCTCTAATTCTAACACATCTCGGAAATCTTAATCCTAAGTTTCCTTCTGCATCACGACTAACTAAATCAGCCTTAACTTCTAAAACAATAACTGGTGAAACAAAGAATTGTCCGTTGTTAAACTTTTCAACATTTCTTCTTAGTGTATTAGTTAATACGATTAAATCTTCATCACTAAATCCACTTCCGCACCAACCAACTGAATGATAACCATTATTAGCCTTCACCCCTAACTCATAAGTGCCGAATACGCTTGAGCGTTTTCCTTCCCCATATTTTGCTGAAAGGATAACAACATCAAGATTTATTTGCGGAGGTTTATATTTAGCCCAATAAACGGAGCGTTTACCCGATTGATAAGGTTGGCTTGCATCTTTTACGATGATTCCTTCAAATCCTTCATTAATCGCTTCGTGATAAAAGGCCATAATATCGCCTTCTGTAATTCTATGTGCTTGGTTAGGGAGGTTTTTCATACGGTCAAGTCTTTGAGTATAAGTTAAATCCATTACTGTTTCTCCATTGAGCATTAAGCAATCAAAAATAACCCATTTTACTTTGACTCTTTCCATAGCCTCTTGAATATTTTTAGAATGAACTCTTGTTCCCATTTGTTTATGAGGGGCAGGTGCGCCATTTTCTAAAATAGGATATATTTCACCATCTAAAATGGCGTTTTTTATATCATATCTTTGAACAACTTCAACAATATCAGGGAATTGATTAGTTACAATTTTTCCTTTACGGTTAAAAATCATCGTTTTCTCACCATCAATATGTATTTGATAGCGGTTTCCATCGTATTTGTAATCAACTACAAAATCAGTCGGCCACTTATTCATCGGAACTTCTTTCGCCAACATTGGTTTAATGAATTTTCCATAGGTTAAATTGCATGGAGGTTCTGTTCGGTTATCATAATGCGAACAAACTACTTCAATAGAATTAAAGTTCAAATGTTTCTTGACAATTGCTTGCTTCTTTCCATAGTGTTTAGCAATAATCTTAGCAACTGTTCCTTGATTGATACCGTTTCTCGGAGTTCTAAGTAAATACCGAACAAACCAACGCCTTTCATTAGCCGACATATTTTCAATAAGAGTTTCAACAACTCTAAATGCGTCAGAATCAATCTTGCCGCAATCGGACTCTAATGCTCTTTTAACTGAAAGAACACCTGCTTTTATTTCTGTTTCTGCTGAAACATCAAGATTGTAAACTGCTTCTCCCAAATCTTCGTGAGCCGCCATTAATCCGTCTATTTCCTCATCAAATACATCAAAGATTTTAGCAATCCATTTCTTTGCTTTTGCTAAACCTAAGTTGTTTGCTTCTAAAGTATCTTTATCAAGAATAGATAATACTAATCCCTTATTCTCAAAATTATCAAGACTTCTTGAAATTAACGCTATTTGTTGCGTTGGTATCATTTGGTCTGTCGCTTCTAACATTCTCGCCATTGTTTCCCAATTCATTATTAATCACTTCCTTATTTGTATTTATACATATTACCAGTTCTTTTAACAGGCTACTGATTTTCCCGTCATGCTTTTCAGCATAAGTCCACATAGCATTTGCTAAGTAAATCCATTCATTCTTCTTCATTTAATTCACCATTTGGAGGCTCATTTAAATTTTGAAGGAGTCTTAAAAAATTAGACATTAATTGTTGAACAACAATTACTTCTTCTTGTTGTCCTCTTTCCATAAATCTGTGCATCATATGAATTAATGATGCTTGCGTCATAGCAGGTGCTACTCTCGCTAATGAGTTATTATTATAAATTTCCCAATAACAAACAAATGATGCTCTTGCTAAATAATTACCATTAGCAACATCATTATAACCTGCATTAAAATGGTCTAATGCCATTCCTTTCAAACGCTTTTTATTCTGTTTAGACCATTCTTCAAACTTTTTATTGTTTGTTGTAATCAAAAATAACTTATTACTCATGCGTCCTCCCTCCTTGATTCTAATTGAGTAATTAGAGATACTAAACTATTCTTTGCCTTTTCATAATCTTCATTATGAAGATGCGCCAATATAACTGAACATAAACCTACAATTGATTGTAGCATTAGTTTTTGGCTATCTTGTAGTTGTTTTTGAACACCTTGTAGCATTTTTTCTATTTCTTCTGCCAATTCTTTTCTCATTCTTTTTCACCGTCCATAAATTCTCTCATGGCTTGATAAAACTTACCAAAACAAAGGTCAATATGTTCTCTTTGAACCCTACAACCTCTTCCTCCCTTTGGAGGAACTTTCATTTCATCTTCAACATATTGAGCAAATAAATCAATTATTTTACCTGCACAATGTCCAAAACGAGGAACTGCTTTATCTCCGTATTGTCTTTCTTCATTCGCCATTCTTAGGCTTTTCTTTGCCTGAACTTCACTTACTCTCTTCATTTATCTCTCTCCTTAAAATCTGTAATAATAATTTTGCTTCTTCCATATTCAAACGAATACCCTTATTTGTAGGTTTACTACTTCTATACCAACGAATATCCAAGACTTCAATATTCCAGTATTTGCCTTTTTTAATTTTACATTCCATGTTAGCATCACGGATAATTGTTCCAATAACTTCTAATTCATCACTCACTAAACCACCCCTGTTTAAATTTGTCTAATTCCTGTCTTGATGTAAAATATCTTGGAGTATCTAAAGCATCAAGACGATTAACTACCCAACATACTCCACCAAGACTTGAAACTTGGACAATTTCATATTGTCCGTCATTTACTTCAATTACTTCAGAAGTATTTACTTCAGGAACTAATCCATATTTCTTTGTTATTTCATTAGCAACATCATGTATATTATCAACAACATACTTAATTATATGCGCTCTTTGAATAGGAATCTTCGGTGCAACATCAATAGCAAGACTACCTGACATATTACAAACAATACATTTATTTCCTTTACAAATAGGACATTGTATTTTAGCCTTATGTGGTGCGGGTAAAGTTACTGTAATGGCTTTCTTTTTCATTTACCATTCCCCATAGCCCTAACACATTTTTCACAAACTCCATATCTTCTAATATAATATTGGTCTGTTGGTCTAATTCTTCTTTTACATCTTTTACAATCTTCTATCATTTTTTCCTTGCCTCCTTTCAATTTTGAATGAATTTCCCTCTCTTATTAGAATAGTCATTGAACCGTCTTGGTAAACAATAGTCATTCTTACAATTTCTTTATCATCAAACATTTTTATTCCTCCACTAATACTGCTACTTCTGTTGAATAGAATAATTGTGCAATTGACATAGCCGCCAAAAAACTATTTGCGGTTACTTTAACAGGGTCATAAACACCTGCTTCGTCTAAATCACTGTAAGTATTAGTTAGTGCATTATATCCCATGTTTGGATTATCCTTTCTCAAGGACTTAATCTTTCTGCATAAAATATCATCTTTGAATCCTCCATTATTTTTAAGAACAACAAAAGGTTTCATTAGAGCATCTTTAAACCAATTAGGAATATTATCTGTTTCTGCAATATCAAATAATGTCATACCTCCACCAAGAACAATACCTGATTCTAATGCCGCTTTTGTAGCATTTAAAGCATCATCAAGTCTTTCTTTAGTTTCTCGCATTTCAATAGATGAAGAAGCACCAACCTTTATTGTTGCTACACCGCCTTTTAATCTTGAAATACGAGATTTGATTCTTCCCAAGTCATATCCTTTCATAGTTTCAGCAACTTCTTTTAGACTTTTAATTCTAATATCAGTATCGCCTTCACCGCCAACAAATGTAGTTTTTTCTTTTGTAATTATAACTTTTGAACAAGTACCGAAATCTCCTGCGACAATGCTTGTAGCATCATCTTTACTTTCAAAATTATAGATTTTACCACCAACTAAAGATTGAATATCTCCTAATTCATCAATTTGAGCATCACCGAAATTAGGCGCAAGTATTACTGCACATTCAACTGTTTTATTTAGTAAGTTCATTATTAGATTATTTAATGCGTTTGATTCCATTCCTTTACAAATAATAAGTAGTGGTCGCCCTTGTGCAGAAGAATATTCAAGCATTGGTAATATATCTTTAAATGCTCTAAAAGGAATGTTAGACATGAAGATAAGAGGGTTTTCAAATTCAACGCTTCCTCCTTCTGTATTACACATTAGATGGCTAATATAACCTTCAGGAATTTCCATTCCTTCTCTATGAATCAATTTAGTATTATAGTTATTAGATTCTTCAACTGTTACGACTCCATCTCTCCCAACTAAGTTTAGTGCTTCTTGAATTAACTCTCCTAATACTCTATCATTATTTGCGGCAATAGTAGCAATATCAATAATATCTGAATCTGTGATTTCAATAGTCCTTTCTTCTAAAGCATTTAGAACAACTTCTTTTAGACCATTCAAAGTCTTATTCATTGTATAAGTTGAATCATCTTCAATTTTCATTAAAGAATGACAAATAGCCTGTGCTAAAATACAAGCAGTAGTTGTTCCATCGCCTGATTTATCTTGGGCTTGACTTGCTAAGTTTTGAACCATTTGAACTCCCATTTGAACATAAGGGTCATCATGAGAAATATACTTTGTAATAGTTACACCGTCATTAATAATTACTGGAGGGTTATTCTGCAAAATAACTGTTTTTGCTTGTGGCCCTAAAGTTGGTTTAACTGTATCTGCAACTAAATCAATTCCTTCTAATAACTTTAGTTTTACTTCTTTACCATTCAAAATCAATTAATCACCGCCATTATAAAACTACTATGAACAATAATATAACCATCTCTTTCTGGATATTTTTGATTTGTATCAAAAACAATTAACTTTCCTTCTATATCACGGAAATTAGGACAAGAGATACAAACTCCTTCTCCATCGTTTTTAACTTGAATACCAGAACTATTAGTTATATTCTCAATTCTAATTAAAGCGTATTCTCCAACTGCTCTCATTCTTCTTCACCTACTGTATCATTTGTTGCTACACGAACCCAGCCTTTATTCATATTTGCATCAACATAAGTGTAAATATGATTCTTATGAAATTCATCAAGGGCTTTATCTTTTTCAGTCTTTTTAGACCAAGTTATTCCCTTATCTGATTTTCTTTCATTTTTATCGTTAGGGTGTCGCAATTGATGAGCCTTTGTTCTTTCTAACAAAGTCATAGGTTTTGCTATTTCCTGTGTAAAACTTGTATCTCCATATTTCTTTTTGTTTCTATTTCTTCTCATTCTTCTTCATCTCCTTTTCTATTCCAAACTTGTGTTTCTTCATATTCATGATTATGGTAAATATCTAATTTGTTCGGATTAGTTTTATCCCAAAAACCATAATGACCTTCTCCACCTAAAACATAAGCCATTTCCATACTACTTTCCCAAATAGATACTGTTCTAATATCAGTTCCACTAAAATAAGCAGCACCGAATGGGTGTGTATGAATCCAACATCTAATCGGTAAAGACATACCAATAGGAGGTTTCATTCCAAACTCAACATATCCTGAAGAACCAGTAGTAACATAGCAATTATTCTTACCATCAATAACAACTTGAATTTCTAAAGCAGGTAGTAATTCAGTTGAAGCATACCAAATATCATTATGAAAAGGTATATTATGATATGCAACATGTTCTAACAATGTCTTATCATTATGAGGAACACCTTCTAATCTTTCATCAAGGATTCTTTGATAAGAATTTAAGATAAAATATTCTGCTTCTTCTCTTTTACTATCTAATTCTTCCAAAGGTTCATTACAACAAGGATTTTTTCCTCCATAATAAATTAAATCTCCACATTTTATACATACATCTGCCTTACTATTCTTACCCATTCTATTCACCTCTCATGCTCTTGAGTTTCTTCTCCAACTTAGCGACTTTCTTTTGGCGTTTTCGCAGTTTCCTACGCCTCCAAAAGCCCGCATTAGTAATTGCGTCCTCTTCTCTCTTACGCTTGTTAATCGCTTCTGTGGCCTCCATAAGTAATTCAATATGATAGGGTTCTGTGCTATCAAGTACCAATTCTAAACGCTTTGCGAGAAGATAATAAGGCATTCTAAAGTATTCTCTTGCATCATCAATTGACATTGAATGCCAGTTAATTAACAAATACAAATCTTGTTCTCTTGTAAATTCAATTGGTTTTATTTCTTCAACAGTTTCTTCTTTAACTGTTGATTCCAACTTTACAACATTACGAGGTCTTTCTAAGTTAATCATCTCAATTGCTTCTGTTTGTAATTGAACCATTTGGTCTATTTTATCACAAGCCTCGCCTTTTGTATAATTACCTTTCATTCCCTTAGCATAGATTTTTAATTCTTTATCGTCAGCATCAGGGTTCATCAAAGATGCAAGATACCTTAATTGTTTGCGAGTTGCAGGTTCAATTCTCCAATTATCATATTCAACTTCTTCAACCGTCTTTGCTTCCTTTAAAGGATTAAAGGTGGGGTTTGGCGTATTTAGCATTCTTTCAGCCAATGCTTGAATTTTACCTGAAGGCTTTTTCTTTGCTAAACAATTCTTTAGTTGAGTATTACTCAATCTATAAGAAAACTGTTCTTCAAAAGCGTCTTTGATTCTTTCTAAATCTAATCCGTTCCAAAGCGCACTATATATGAAATCAACTTTTTGTTCATTCCAAACTATATTTTGCCTTACTGTTTTTGTCTTGTTCTTTTTCTTTGAACCGCTTAATTTTAAGTTCCTGTGTTTTTGGTGTATAGTTCCAACATTACGCTTAATGCCGAATTTCATTTCCATTAACTCAGCGATACGATTGTATTCTATTCCTTCTTCTCTTTTAATTAAGAGGTATGCTTCTTGTTCTCTTGTCCATTTTGTCATATTATCATTCTCCTTATGCGTTTAATACCATATATTCTTTTACTTGTTCATTATTAAAATATCTTTGAATCCATTGTGCGCCAATACCTGCAATTGCTATTTGCATGAATTGAACTCCTTCATTTGTTCCATTCCACGAATCACCTTGACAACTGAAAGAACCTTCTTCACCCGCTAAAAGCATATCATACATTTTTGGGTCTGCTTTATGCGACACAAGCGCACAGTTCCTACCTTGCGCTCTAAGGTCAAGCCATTTAATACTTGTGTTGTATAAAGTTCTCCTTACTGAAAGGTTATCCACACAACAAATAACCAAATCATATCCTTGCATTTGTTTTTCAGTTAAGATAGGATATTCGCTGATTTTATTTACAGAATCACCATAATGACATTTCATTCTAACTGCCTTATTAAAACCAACATCGCCTTGACTGAAGTTTTGATAAGTAATATTCTTAGTTTCAACTTTATCGGGGTCTGCTACGGTTATATCATACAACTTTACTTTATTCAAGAATTGAATCAAAAATGACCCAATTCCACCTGCTCCTATTATTAATATTTTTCTCATTATTATCTCTCCTAAAACGATTTACCATGCATAAATTCACGGCTTTTGTTATATTCTAACTTAGCGAGAATCGCACCCGCTATATCTAAATCTTTACCAAAAGCATAATCCATTATACGAATAATGGCATCTGCTAATTCTTCTTCAAGATTAGTAAATTCTATAATCTTATTTGATGAAGGATTTCCTTCTCTTAATGCCTCTAATGCTTCGCTGATTTCAGCGTGGATTAAAGCCATTCTTTCTCCATCATTTATTTCTCCTTTCCAGAATCCATGATTAACTGCGTTCTTATATACTTGCTTTGCTATTTTATTCCATTCTTTTTCAAACATTTTTACCACAACCTTTTGCCTTTTATTTCATGGGCTAAGGAATAACCTATCAACCCTAATAATTTCTTTGTTTCTAAATAAATTGTCTTTTGACTAACTCCTGTTAGTTCGGATATTGTTTGTCTTTGTATTGTTGGGTGAACCATTTTATTTACAGTAATCCAACATATTGCTTCATAATAACTCGGTGATTTTGTAAAGTCACCGCTTTTAATTATAATAGATTCAAAATACTCTAATGTATTTTCCGCTTCACTTCTAAAGGCTAAGTCATTTGGAGCAATCTTGGCTACTGTTTTAATTAATCTGTATCTTGGATTATATGGTAATTTCATTTTTCCTGCAAACTGTTTAATCTTTCTAATTAATTTCTTAGCACTTTTCATTGAATCAGGAAACTCTTCACTAACTTCTTTAATTGAGTGTTGAGTTCCATTTTCAAGTAAAGCATAATAAACAACGGCAGTTGCTCTTGCTTCATAAGTTGTTCTTCCAAACAAACCTTTGTTTAAGAAAAGAAGATACAATTCTTCTGTTCTTGCTTTTAGTTTCATCTGTGGAGCAACATTACTTAATACCATATTACAATGATAAAAGCCTTCAATTACTTTCTTAGGAAATACACTATCTTTTCCCCAACGATTGAATTTATAAGAACCAACACCTGTAATAATAGAACCTAAATTACCATTATCTGATGAAGTAACATTTACTCCGTTATCAACGATACGAACTGTTTCTTCAAACATTTCAGTAACAATAACGAGGCCACACATTTTGCAGCAAATCTCGCCTAATTGTTCATTATATTCTGTTTCTGTACTACCGCATTCATCACATATTTTTACTGACATTTGTATCAACTCTATATTCATTAGGATTAGCAATTAAGTATCGCTTAATTGTATTAACTATTGTTATTGTGAATCTATCATTTAATAGTGCTAAAGCCCTTGCCGCAAATTGGTCGCCTAATGAAGAACCTTTAGCCATATTATCTATACAAATTGGCCCTTGCCAAGTTGGTAAAGAATGTTTCTTTTCAAAAATAGTGTTATCGTTTTCATCAACACCAATTGCTTGTTTTTCAATAACTGGTTGCCAAACATAAGTTGAAACCATTTGTATTTCAGACTTATACTTGTTATTTGATAACTTCCAATCGTAGTCTTTACCTTTGACAACAATTGATTCTAAATCATTTCCGTTCCATTCAGCAATTAATCTATCGGGATATTGTTCAAGTAATTCATTAACTAATTCAATTGCCCTACGCTCAACTAAATCGGAAGTTCTGTTCTGTTTTAGAAAAGCCTTCATTACTTCTATTTCAGATATAGAAGGCTCTTTACCAACTGTTTTGTAATACAATTCCAAAGGAGAAGTATCAACCCAACTACCACGATTCTTTCCATTCTTATAGAAATTACAGAATACATCTAATTGTTTAACAGTCATTGTTCCCCAAACTCCATCACTAACTTCAATAGCAATTTCATTATCACTTATTTGCTGACAATTTAATCTTACTTTGATTTCTCCTTCGGTCAGTAATTCAAACCAATGATAAGGCACTTTGTTTTCTAAACAATACTTTACATTTTCCGGTAAAGATAAAGTTGAATACAAAGCAGATAGTAACTTAGCAGGTTCTTTTTCAAAACAAGACTTGAAGGTTAATCTCGCTAAAGCCGCAGAAACATTGGCTAAATTATATGATTTACCATTTACTTCATATCTAATGCCTTCTCTTGCTAATAGAACAGGACAACCATTAATCATTACTAAATGATTGAATTGTTTATTAAAACCTCTATATCTGCCGTACCTACCGTATGTTGCTTTTGGTGAAAGAATACTTCTCCACCACTTTTCTAAACCTGATTGAATCGGGTCAAGAGCAGTTCTATCATGATTAACACTTGATTCAAGAAAATTAAAGGTTTCACAAGTTATAGTGGTTTCATAATATTCTCCACTGTCATTAGGTTTTGCTATTTTTATTTTTGCCATAATATCACATCATATACATATTAGAATCATCTTTATCGCAAGATTCATGAATCTCACGCTTAATCTCTTGAGCAATCAAGAGTGGTTTACCACATACCCTACAACGGGTAGCAATATTAGAGTTTTTACGATTATTTCGCACATAGTTCGGGTCTTTTTCTTTCATTTGTATTCCTCAATCTATTTATATTTATATTCATATTCTCACAAACTTTGCAGGTTTCATCTTTAGGACAATGCTTTCTATGATATTGTAGTAGTCTTTTATAGTGTTTAACTTCTTTTTTAAAATACTTATGAAAGCCAGTTTCGATGGCTTCAGGTATATCCCATAATTGTTGTATATATGTTTGTGTTAATCTAAATATTTTATCTTTGTCATACATTAATGACCCGCAGACATTTATTGCTAATCTTATCTTATTTATAGACTCATCGGAGAGTCCACTACACATTCTTATTATTACTGATTCACACTCTTCATAATTTTTGAAGAGGTTTTTCATGTATTCACTTCCTTTGTTTATATTTCACATTGTCCTCCCGCACAGGCTATTTCACCTGATAGGTCGGTATTATCTTGAGTTTCAATTACTTTAGTTAAATCAACTTCAGTTAATGATTTACTCAATTCATGATACATTTCTGCATCACAATCCTCAAATGGTGCTTGAGTATATGTTCCTCCGTCATAAGGTAATACAGATAAACCATTGTAATAATGTCTGTTTAACCAAAACCATTCGGAAACCTTTTCCCATTCATCATCTTTAATAGAAATCGTTGCTGAAACATTATGTGTATTTAATCCATCACTATGTCCTGCTCTAACCCAACGAATACTAAAGTTCTTTACACGCTCTAATAAATCAAATACTGATTCATGTCTTGTAATTGCATCTTTAGGTGCTTGTTGAGGAATACTAATTACTGCTTGTTCTGTTGGATTAAAGAACTCATCTTCAATTAATTCAGGATTATTGCGAACTAGATAATCATAAATCGCTTCATTCTTTCCAACTCTAAGCCTACGAATATAATAATCATTATGCCAAGCATGAATACCGCTACTTGTTCCTAATACGAGTGAAGTTGTTCCCGCAGGTTTTACACAAGTTGTTCTTGTAGCAGGTTTAATTCCTATTAATTTAGCAACTTTTTCATTTTCTTTCTTTACTTCATAAGCCGCCATTTCTAAGTCTAAATGCTCAACAACATTTGAAGCAATACCAGTCATAGAAACACCTAATAAAGCATCTTTTTCAGTTGCTTTACGCCAAACTTCACGAAGATAATGAAAATCAGTATATCCCGCCTGTAATGTTCCTAAGAAAGAAGCCGCACTAACTCTTGCTTCTAAATCTGCTTGGTCTTTTACATCAGAAGCATTTACTTCTGTAAGATTACAAAACTGATAAGGACGCAAAGCAATTTCACAACAAGGGTTTGTTCCCCAATCTTTGTCATTATTAAAATAAATTCCGGGTTCTCCGCTTCCTGATGCTTTAATTCTATTCCATAGATTTAGAAAGAAATCTTTTGTTACTCTATGTCTAAGCAATACTGCTGAATTATTTGCCCTACCTCTTTGTGGATTTGTTTCCCACCAATTACCGGATTTACAGGCAATCATTTCATGGTCGTCTGCTGAAAATAAACTAATCATAGCGGCTCTCCTAATTCCACCACTTAATACTGCATCAGCAATATGACACATAATATCATGTGCTTGAATAGGACTTAGTTTAGAACCATTAGGAATGTTTTGTAGTAAGTTCTCAATTAAAACTAAACACTTTCTTAATGGTTGAGAACCGGGTGCTTTTCCCCCAGAAGTCTTTAATAAACTTCCTTTAGGTCTAATATCTGAATAATCAAAAATAGGACTTGATGTTCTAATTCCAGTATAACATTCCATTAATATTTTAACTGCATCAGCCCAACCTTCAATAGAATCATTAACTAAATATCTTCTTTGACGATTTAAATTTGGTTTTTGAATTTCTTTCATTAATTCAATGTGATGTCTTTGAACAGAATAACCAACTCCTGTTCCACCAAGTAATAAAAACATACCTTCACTAAATGCTATGTGTGAATCTATCGGCATATATGCACAATTGTAAACTCTATTAGGTGATATTTCAATAGGTTTTCCTCCGAATTGCATTGAACGCATAGAAGGCAATACTTTCTTTGGTATTACAAAATGAGTATAAACATCTTTAATGTCTTGTTCAAGTTGAGGATATGTTTTAATGTGCATATCCATATTTCTTTTACAGATTTCCTCCCATGTTTCTCTTCTTTCTAATTCAGGCTTAAACTTTGCATATTTCATATGCACAGTAATATCGGATAATATTTTTTTATTGGGGTCTTGTTTCATAATTAGCACCTATGTTTGGTTCTTTTGGGAAGTTTATCTAATGTAGTAAAGGAGGCTATAAACTTTCTATTACCGTCAGTTAATACCCATTCTTTTTCCATAAGAAATTTCCAGTTTATGAAGTCATTAACGGCTTCATTTCCGCATGAGGATAGCAATTCATCAACTGATGAATAAGTAGCCCCTGCGTATTCTATGCGACTCTCACCGAGCGCATAAATATAACCCCGCTTTCCAGTAGCGAGGATAAAGTTATCGGGGTAAAAATCAGGTTTTACCACCGCAAGGTCATTTAGAATTACTGCATTATTTGTGTAATTCCAACCCTTCAAATCTAACATGATTTGTAGGGCATTTTCGTGAATAAAATTAAGTAAATCGGGCTTCATCACCCAAAAAAGGGGAAGCCATTAGTTAATTAAAACTAACGACTCCCCCAAATTGAGTCTTAAGAGAACTTTAAGAATCAATTAATCCTCAAAGGTTTCCTCCAACGATTGCTGGGGTTAAATCAACCGATTGAACGGTTTCCCAGTTAATGTTAGCGATTTCTTCTCTTGCAACCATTTCCCCATCAATAAAAGCCCAATGGGTAGGGTGGTTGTCAATTTGTTCAATTATACCCGATGCGTCAAGCATTAGGTCTGTATGGCCTGTTTCATTCAAAATTCTTAGTTTTATCATATTATCAATCTCCGTTCATTCTTCTTAGTTCTCTCAAGTATATAAACAACCCTATTCTAATGGGTAATCCCTCTCGGCTATTTGTGCTACAATTGATGCGCCAATTGTACCTGCAACAACAAATCCTGCGGTGTATGCTATACCTTTCAATAATCCTTTTATCATTCATTCATCTCCTTTAATTCACTTATTTTTTCACTTGCTTGTTTTTTGGTTAATAACCATGTTCCTTCATATCCCAAGTCTTTTAGATATTTAAGTTGTTTTTCTGACGCTTGACTTCCTTTAATTATGTCAGCGAGAGTATTTCTTTGCTGAACAGATAATGTCTTTCTTTTTAACATCTGTTCTTTAATGGAAACAAGAAAATCTATTTCCCAATTAGTTCTTGCATAAGAAGCATCAAAGGTAGGAATACCATAATTATTACAAGCGAGAGTAAATTCCCTGCTTTCTTCCTTAAGAACCTTATCAGCATTCTCTTGTTTTATTCTTAGTTCGTTTGCTCTCCTTTCTTCTCTTAATCTTCTTGCTTCTTCATTAATGCGTCTTTGTTCTTCTTGTCGCCTTAGTTTTTCTTCAGCAGCAATTCTTCTCGCTTCAACATTTTCAGGAAGATAATAGATTCTTTCTCTTTCTTCTTCGGCTTCTCTTCTCAATCTTTCTCTTTCTTGTTGTCTTTCTCTTGCTAATCTTCTTTTTTCAGCAATTGCTAATTTACGAGCCTCTTTTTCAGCAACATACAAATCATAATTTTTCTTTAGTTGTGCTGATTTAACATAAAACAATGCTAAATCTTTCATTAGGTTATCATTAGGATAACCAGTTGTATTAATTTGCGCTTTCCGATTATCAGGGTGATTCCACCTCCAAACAATAGAAGCCATTTGATAGGTTTCACTACCGAATTGACCACTACCACGCTTAATCATTTTACGAATCGGTTCATTTCTTTGAAGTTCATAATCATAATTATATCCATCAATACGAGTATTATAATACAAGTCTATTTCTTTAATAGCATTAAACATCATTTCAAAAGAAGTTCCGTTCTCTTTCCACCATGATTCTGCTTTCATTGACTTAACACGAACATTAATCCATTCTTGAATTTGTTCATCTGTAATTGCATCAATAGGTAATTGCATTTCTTCTGCAATTGCTCTCATAATTAGATAAGTATTGATATGGTCGCTACCGACACATTCAACAATACCATTTTCGGTGTTTTGGATTTGAAAGTGATAAACTACAATATGCCCACATAGACACTTACCAACGCCCATTTGAGAATTTTCAACCCAATCAGGAACATTATCATCATTACCTCTCCACCAAACTTCTCCGGTAGCAATCCATTCTTCTTTAGCCTCATCATAATTATCAGCAACCGATAATTCAACCATTTTACGCTTTAACGCTTTATCCCATCGTCCATTACCTAAACTTCTTTTTGCTACTATTGTTTCAGCCATTAGTATTCACCATTAAATTCATAATCCTCTTTTTCAAATTGTCTTTGTTCCGCAAGATAAGATGTGAGGATTGTGTCCATCTTTTCTTGTAGGTTCTCAATAATACCAGCAATCAACCGTCTATTTAAACTAATCCATATTCGGTGAAAGGTATTCAAAATTACCTTCGGTTCATCATTTTCATTCTGTGATATTACCAATGGTGGCATATCACTTGCGTTTATTATTCTAAATTCTACATTATTATTTTCATTCATACTAATTCCAACCTTTCCTTATTTAACGAAATTGGGTGTTGGTAAATAAACCCGCATTCTTTTCCTTCTTCATCGTACATTCTTTCCAATAGATTATACTTACTAAAATTTAGTGCATCTTCAGATACATTGAATTTAGTTTGGTGTATATGTGGACTTAATGTAACGAATTTAATTTTATATTTATTGAATCTATTACTTAGAGAAAGAATACTTGCTCTAATACTGTTGGTTAGTGATTCATCTGTTGGTTGAATCACACCTGCGAATATTAAACCATTTTTCAATTCTTCTATTGTTGTATCTTTATTGTTAAGCAATATATTCATTATAACTGTTTCTTTTGTTTCTTGTAGTGTGTGCATAATTATACCTCCTTGACAGTCCACATTATAGTTTACTGTAAATATCCCCCAATACTAATGCTTCTTTAGCATTTTTAGTTTGAATAATCATTTCAAGTTTATTATAATCTTTAGAAGAGTCATGTTTCTCATGACCTGTAATAATTAGTTCAGCAACTATCCATGCAAGTTTTTGTGGGCTTGCGTTATTTAGAACCATACTTAATGATTCAGCAAGACGATACTTAAATTCTTCTTCATACAAACAAGCCTCACATTGTATTCTTTCTAATACTTCATGTTGATAATTAGGGATAATATAATACCCTTTACCTTCACAAGTTTTGCAATCTTCATTAGTCAATTAAAATTCCTCCGAAATACTGAAAAACCTTGCTTTCTTTTGATTCCAATATTGTAAAGAAAGCATAGCAGTAATTAGAATGTTGTAATTGTAAGAAGATTGGTTTACTCTATAATCATTAACTCCTCTTTCATAAAGTTTTTTGGAAGCATCAATCTTTCCTTGAACTATTTTTTCGTCCATAGCCTCATGGATTTCACCAAACTCTATTTTAAGAGCATCTAAAATTAATACTTCAACATCACTGTGTCCATAAGTATTCATTCTTCTTCACCTGCCTTTTCTTTTAATTCATTCAAACAAGTAAAACAGTAAGGGTTTTTCTTACTGACTACTTTATTACAGGCTATACATCTATATTGTTGTTTTATTTTCATTTTTATTCCTCCTAATATTTTCTATTTTGTTCATTGTAGCCACAATCTTTACATTGGACTCCTTCATAATTTTCTGTTTCCCATTCAAACATTGTTCCATTACATCTTGGGCATCTATATTGTTTCATTTTTATTCCTCCATTAGTGGCATAGGGTATTTTCTAGTTTGAGCATTATTATATGCCGTTGCTCGTCTATTCCATTTGATTGCAAACCAATTACTCGGAAACCAATCAATAGGTTGTCTATCTTTTTTCCATTCAGCAAATTCCCATTTGCCTTCACGATAATAATGACGATAAGATTCTATTACAAAATCCCATTCATCTTCAAATGTATTTTCAATTCTATATGAATCGTCCATAGCAATAGTTATCGGTGTCAATTCATTTGTAGGAAATGAATAATCATTAATAAGAGGTGCGTGTGGCATACAATCAATAATTCGTTTGTAAGTTCCGTGTTCTTTATTATAACGATAAGTGTATTCTTTACAAAGACTCAAACCATGACGATAAAGCCAATCAAAATTAGCCAAAGATTGCCTCGCCCAAATGGTTGAGGGGTGATTTAGCATGGCTGGCTTCATTAAATTTGAACCTATTTCTTTGTGAAATGCTTTAAGTTGCCTCAATTGAGGTTCTTCACCGTATTTTTGAACATATTGCATACAAAGAATGTTAGTATGCAACATTTGACAAGTTTCAGTGGGCATTTTGATTATATGTTTATCAATCATTTGTTGTGCTGATTCAGCAGGACATTTTGATAGTGCAAATATATTCATATTTCTTCCTCCATGAGTGTTTCAGTATTCTCACAACATAAACAGTCCTTTACCAAAGGACAAGTATCATGATGAGGGTCTTGGCAAATTTTGCATCTCATTTGAATAACCTCCTTGCTTCTTCATAAATCTTATAATGGTCTTTACGGCCACTAAAGTTCTGAATCTTACAATATTCTCGCCTTTGTTCGGCTACCTTTACATCAAGGTTAAGATACTCTTCTTTCCATATTCTTGTTTCTTTAACTACTTCTCTCATTTTCATTATTAATCACATTCATTTTTATTTTTATTTCTTTTAAACAGCCAGCGCATATTTCTATTTGTATTTCTTCTAACTGTTCTGTTTCTAAATTTACCGCACTTAAAGATAATTCGTGCGTTGCTTTTAGATAGCATACTTTACAACGGATTACTTCTTCTGTTGTAAAAGGAATTTTACCTATTATTTTTTTAATCCATTCAAACATTTTATCACCTAAAGGCGGAGGAAAACAAATCGTGTATAATTAACCAATAAGACACTATTACGAGCGTATGAAGCATTGTTTTTACTGTAAAAACCCCCTGTGCAGGAAAGCAAAGCAAAATGACGAGGAAGCACGAATGCTACATTAATCACCGTATGACGGACTTTCTTTACTTTTAATTCATAAACCTGCTTATCAACCTAATATAAAATAGCATCAGGGTTGAATAGGTAGTTTTGTTTGGTCAGGGTCATAAAACCATCTCAAAGGCTTTTGAATGGTTATTTGATGTCCTTCACTTCCGCAATCCAAACAAATAAATTTTGTTTCTTCAATCATAACTTCGACACCATATTTATCAGCATCAGTATAATAGTCATGACCAATCATTTCTATATTTTCGTGTTCACAAACCATTTAATCACCTCAATTTAATTCGGGTCTTGGCCCGACATAGAATAAATTCTTTTTTGCTCTTGTAATTGCAACATAAGCAATATTATTTTCTTCCTGCCCACCTAACGGGTGAGGCATTCTATCAGTTGCAAGAATATAAACATTATCTGCTTCAAGACCTTTAGCCTTATGAACAGTGGAAAGCATTATCTCGCCATTATCAGCATTATCAAATACTCGCTTGATTTCATATTTAATTCCGCCAACAGTTGTTGCTTTATGAACAAATATTTCAAGACAATCTTTTTTATCTTCTAAAGCAAGTGCTTGTGCTTTCTTATCTTGTTTGATAAGTCTTTCAAAATTATTATCATACCAAGTTTGAAACATTTCCCAAAACTCTTCAGTTCCCATATTATCATTCTTTGTTATTGTTTCAACTGCTTTAATTAAACCTGCGCTCATATCACGACCAAGAATATAAGCATTTTTACCTTGACTAATTAAGGTATAAAATGCACTAACTAATGGTGCATTATACCTACAAAGAACCATATCATTTGATTGTGGGTTGAAAGGTGCGTTTTCTATTACTGTTCCAGCAATTGCATCTTTATGTGCATTAAATTCTTTTACAAATCTATTCGCTTCCCTAACAACTGATGTTGGACATCTCCATGAAATACTAAGAGGAAATTCGCTTATTTCTCTCTCTCCGCCTTCAAGACTTTGATAAAACATACCAATACTGTTTGAGTCTGCCCCTCTAAATCCATAAATTGCTTGATTTTTGTCGCCAACAATAATACATCGGCCACCTTTTACGCACTTTCTAATTAATTCTCTTTGAGCCTCATTAAAATCTTGTGCTTCATCAACAAACATTACATCATATTTTGGTAAAGGATAGTTATTTACTAACGGTAGCCAAATCATATCATCAAAATCAATGTGATGTGTTTGTGTTCGGCACATAGTTAGAATAGCAGGTATCGCCTCTAAAGCAATTTTTAGTTCTCTATCTGATTCAAAATTAATATTGTATTCATTAATTAAATCAACTATTGCGTGTTTATCAGTTCCTTCTGTAAGAGAACCTTTAATCAAAGCAATAAGTTTCTTCACTGGCGCAACATGAAAGTCTTTACCAAGAAGTTCTTTAATAATATTATTTACTTTAAAGTTACTCATACGAGTTTTAATTCCTGCTTGACGAATTGCTGCAAAACCAAATGAATGAAATGTTTTTGCTTCAACATCAGATGGTAGTCTTTCTGCTAATTCTGTTGCAATAGATTTGTTGAACGCTAAAAATGCTGCTTTTGTTCCAGCAGGTAATCTATTCGCTCCTTCAACAATAGTAAAGGTTTTACCGCAACCTGCACCTGCATTTACAAATACATGGTTATTACTATCTTCTATTGCATTCCATATGTTTTCTTGTTCTTCTGTTCCTGTTATCATTTTTATTTACCTCCAATTAATATTGGGAATAGGTGGCCGAAGGAGGAAACTAGATAATTATGTCGCAGGAGGTAAATTGCTTGTAATTATCCGATACTTCCCAAAGTCGCCCCTTTTCCTACAACTTCGGCCATGTGTGTTTTGTACTAACTCTTCTGAAATTTTTGTCAAATTTGACAAAACCTCCTAACAGAAAAGTTGTTATAATGAATTTGAAAGTGCCGAGAGCAGGATTTGAACCTGCGAACCAAATACGGACAGGAGTTTAAGCCCTGCGGTTTTAACCATGCTCACCCATCTCGGCATATTATCTTGAACAAAAAGAAATACTTGCTAATTATATTTGAGGAAGTGAAAAACCTCCCGCTTTGCATACTGTTCAAGTAATACATGGGTGCGTTGCCGTATAAGGTGGGGCGCACCCCCTTTGACTTTTGATTGAATAAGATGTAATGATTCTCAATTGAACCATATTAAGTAAATGACCCATGAAGTGAGTCCTACGATGATACTTCCCCAAAATAACTTTAATCGCAAGTTATTGATAGGATTGCATCTTTTTTTGAGGCAGTAATGACTTGTTGAAATAGTGCCTTTGTGGACATAAGTTTCTAAAAGGTGATTAGACCCTTCGGGAATATCAATTCCGCACTTTTGACAAATTTCGTCCTTTTCGGCTTTTACATATACTTCTTCAACTAAACGCATTAAATCCCTCATAATTATAAAAAAGGGGAAACACAGGGAGGCGAACCTCCCCATGTTTCGGCCATTACCAAGATTACCTTGATAATTTCACTATTGATTTAACAATAGTCCTAATTTCGGGGTTTAACCCGAAGTTGCCCTAAAGACCCTAAACTCAAAGTTCAGATGGTAATAGAGAATCAACTGAACCATCCCAGTTGCCTTCTTTAAACATCTTACTTAGGTTATTACGGGTTCTTTTTACAACTGCTGAAGCATAATCGCTTGCATCGTCATAAGAACCGCCACCGGACTTAATGTGCTTTAGTGTAATAGCACTAATTATTCCATCGTGGTTGTAGTAATTAGTTGCTGCTTCTTCAACAACACCGCAAATGCGGTCAATTGCAACTCTAACGCTTGCGGGAACTGCGGATTTTTGTCCTCTTCGGAACGGTGTTCCATCTCTTCCCTTCAAAAGAGCCTTTAATGCGCCTTCTGCGGCACTTCGCTCATTTGGGTTGTTTGTTCCAATTTGTAGGTTTAATTCTACAACTTGCCTTAGACCTGCATCTAAGGTAGTGTCGGCTTCAAGGTATTCATTGACCTCTATTACGAGGCTTTCCCATTGTGTGTTATCCATGTTATCTAACTCCTGCCCTTTTGGGCTAATCTTCTCACTATTGATAGGGTATATAAACAACCCTTTGAGAAATCTCATTAATTACTCATCATCGCATCTTTACAACTTTTTCCTTATTTGTTTGTGAGGGACAGGGGGTATACCGAGCATTTCTAAATTAATCAATTGATTTTAATTTCGCCATACTTAGATTAATTGAAATGATTTACGCTTATAGTCAGCAAGTGAAAAATGTAAAAAATTCATATGAATTATCATGTTTGAGAAGATTCTCAAAAAACGATAAAACAAGAATCCTAAAGGATATGATACATAACTATAATGAATTTTGCAACTTTACTTGAGGTTTCTCACGATTCTCATTTCTCACGATTCTCATATACTTCTCTTAGGCTATCTCTCATAACCCCTAAGAAACTAATGACATAAGTAATGAATTATCTGATGGATATGTAGTAGTAAGAAGAATGAATGAATGAATGAGAAATGAGAATATTGATAAAAGTAAAAAAATATATTACTTATGTCTACATAACCTCTAAGTTTCTTGCTTGACTTTGTTTTCTCACTTGCCTAATCCGATGAGAAAGGTAAATTAAAACACTATAATATAATATTAATATTAGAATATGAATACGAATTAATATAAGTCCAATTGAAAATGCAACATAGATGAGGGCAGAAATCGGAGGGGTGAAAAGTTATCCCTAATGAAAGGAAAAGATATACTTCTTATTATGATAAACCTGCGCTTTCTCATGTATTCGCTACCATATGGTTGTAATTGCTTTGCAATTATAACCCTATATGCCTCAATCGGCTCATGATTGGGTAAAACTATGGCTATACAATATGTTAGAACAATGAAGATTAATTACGGAACAAAAATGCATGATATTGAGTTTGCAAAACTTAGTAGTGCTTTGGCTGATAAAGGAGTATTTTTGAATGATGGATATTCAAAGATTGATGAATCTAAATACGGCTTTATTAATGTTGAAGATAAGACTCAAGTTTTTGGAATCACTATCAATGATGAAACACAATTTACAGTTGATTGGGAAAGCGATGCACAAATAATTGTAAACGGATTGAAAAATCTACACCCCGATGTCAATTACAATTCAGTCTTAACAACTATCAATACTAAAGAATGGGCAAAACCGGAAGGACACGCTCTAACTTTCAATATTAGTCTTGATGGAGATATAATGAATTTTGAAGATTGGGGTAGTAAACATACCAAATATGAGTCCGGTGTTAAAATGTACTCTTATATTGAGAATGATTATGAAGGTTTAAGGCTTAGATTTAGAGTTGTTTGGGATTGTGAGAAAATTCAAAGAAAAGAAATTATTGAAGATGTTATGGTTCAAGAACTTCTAAATGACATGGGTAAAATCCAAAAGATTGTTGAAGGCAGACTTAAACTTAAAAAGTTTGGATATGATGTTGATGATGTTTCAATTGACTGTCATTTTGATGCTAAGACTGAAAGCCGAAGCGAATGTACTCCCGACATCATTAAGCAAGTTAGAGAAGCAAGGAGAGGGAATTGATGACAAGTAATTATCCCGATAATATGGATTGGTCGGCATTAGACGACCATTTAGACCCTATTTTAGAATGTTGCGAGCGTAATGCTTCAAATTGCGAATGTGAGGAAGAATAGCGTTTAAACCCGTAAGTCCCCCATTTGGGGGCAGGGTTAGTGCAAAGCAAACCATATGGTTGTAAATGCTTTGTATAATGAAATGATTACAACCTTATAAGGCATATTGGGTGTATATATGTCGGAAGTCATGAGCCGACAGGGATTGACTGAATACCCTTTGGACGGGGGTAAAGTGCTTGTTTTCGTGTGGTGCGACATAACCAACTCTTATGCCCTAATGGGTGAGGTTTTGGCTCTATGAAAGTAATTAAGGCTCAAAAGGCGCATATTACCAAATATGTTTACAAACAAGGCAGAATGGCTCTTAAGACAAAGAGCGTCCAATGTGAGAGCGACCCAATCGCTTCATTCTTAGTGATACCCAATTCACTATCCCACCTATTCCTAATTATGCCCTTAAGCGATGTTAAAGCGATAATAGAGGCTGAAAACAGGAGCAAATGTATAAAAATTCCAATTTCAATTATAGATACTTCCCTGCTCCCTTTTAGGGTTAAAGTGCAAAGCATGAACCATATGGTTGTAAATACTTTGGAGTAATTAACCCAATACTCCATATATGGCTCATATCATGTTTAACACAAGATATATCCCAAATTTGAACAAAATGAACTTTATGGAATTGAGAGATTTACTTGCTCTCCAAATTATACCAGCAAAAGACTTTGCTATGGCTTCAGGTAATGAAGAACCAATTACTATCAAACAAGAGTTTTATATTCGTGATTTATTCTCTAAATTACAGGCTGAATGGGAGAGAAAGACTGGAAGAAGTGCAGATACCATAGATGACGCTTATTCAGCGTTAATGGCCTCATTAAGTGATTGAGGCGGGGTTCGCCCCTAAACACAAAGTTTGAACCGAACCATATGGTTTTAGAATCTTTGAGGATAAAACCCTATAATCCACACATAGCCCTTATCATGTGTAAGAAGTGTGTGCAAGCATTAGACAGTATTAGCGAAGGAATGAGCCATTTTTTGAAATCCCAGTTTCAAACTGCCGTTATTAGGGATATGAGCAGGGAAATGGACGATGAAGAAGGTATGTTCCATGTATTCATGTTTGAACAGATAGCCTGTGAATTGAAACCAATTATTGATGAAATGGTTATTTGGCAATTAGCAGATGATACCGTTGAAATGCTCTTAAAAGGTATTATGACTCCTTTAATGGACTCATTTCAAAATCAGTGGGCTTAAAGCCCCCTTTGGTGCAAGTTTTCTTTCTTTCTTTCACTTGCACCATCGGGGTTAAAACAAAGTATAAACCATATGGTTGTAATTTCTTTGCACATTACAACCCTATACTTCAACTAATGCTCATATATGCTTCAAGGGGCGTATTACTTGAAGAATCATAATATTGGAGGTAAAAAATATGAAAATTAAAAACTGGAACATGAATACAAGCAAGGTTCGTGCTTGGGCTGAATCCCAACCCGAATCGGATAACCTAAGTGCTGTATTATTATCCCTTACATTGGGTGATAATGCAACTACTGATGAATTAAGAAGCACTTATTGGACGGCAATTCGTTCAATAGGCTCAACTATGCCTAATTTTCCGAAGGCTCGTCGTGGGAGAGAATCAACTCTTACAGACAATCAAGAGATTGTATTGGCGACTGTGGAACAAAGAGTAGTAGATGCTTATGCTTCAATCCCTACTGAATACCACGACATACTCTTATCTGTAATAGTACCACACGGGCGTACTGGTGGCGTTTTCGCTACTATGGAAGAAATGATTGCCAATTACAAAAAGCAAGCACATAACTACATTATGCAATCATTGAAAGACGGTAGAGTGGCTTTGACTGATGAAGGCGAATTTGACCTTGATAAGTCGGGTATGCTACAAATCACACCTCGTCCTTCAAAAGACGAGGATTCTGCGGAGGTGCAGGAAGAAGAGTGATTCGACAAGGATTCGCCCCTTGTCGCCCCCTGTGGGGGGTTTATACAAAGTAAAACCATATGGTAGTAGACTTTGTTTATTACCCCATATAGTAAGTAATTATACCATATTGAGGTAAAATTATGTCTTATGTATATGGTTTGGGCGATGCCCAAGAAGATGAAGCAAGAAGGTTTGAAATGAAATACGGTTGGTTGGACGAATTAGAGATTAAATGCCCTAATTGTGGGAATCATGGAGGTGTTGATATTGAAGATTGGGAAACCGAATATGATGAATATTATGAATGTTGGACGCTTGACTGTATCTGCAACGGTGATTGCGGTCATCAATTCTATCATAACCATTATATATGGTATTGATGAAATTGAGCCAATGACCCCGAAAGGGCGAGGTTTCACCAAAGCAACAACCATATGGTAATGACTTTGTTATTACCATAGTTTAGTTCATTATTAACTAATATCATGTTTACAAGAAGTATTGGAGATAATGAAGGCGGAGTAATAGTTAATGTAGGTCTATGTGCTGGAAGGCATGATATTACAGGAATTGAAGATTATATTTTTACAGAACCTATTGAAAACCCTAACGACTTTAAAACCCTAAGACAAATCGCAAATGAAAAACTAGAATTAATGTGGAATGATGGAAATACTATCAATATTTATGTCACTGGATTAAGTCAAGCATTAACTATTGTTTTATCAGAAGTTTTTGGCCTATATGAATTAACTGAATATGATATTCTGGTTCAAGTCCGTCATTGGGATAGAGAAACAGAAACCTACAAGGGTCATACCATTGTAGGGAGTTAAAGCCCTTCGGGGTATTACAGCAAAGCAACACCATATGGTTGCGCTTTGGGCAACCTTACTATATAATCCATGATTTAACGGTTATCATGCGAAAGATAACAAGCGATGCGGTAAGAGCCTTTAGGACTAAACAACCATTCAAGCGAGGAAATACTCAAGTTAAGGTATTTGATAATTCGGTCGGATTATTTCTTCATGGTAATATGATTGCTGAATATGCGTCCGATGGTGGATTATACATAAATGATGGTGGCTGGCAATCAAACACAACAAAGGAACGCTTAAACGGTTTGCCTAATGTTTTTGTTTATCAAAGAAATTTTCAATGGTATTTGAACGGTGAAGCGTGG
>Ga0098043_1000090_pt1 | contig 28846 bp, 31 predicted proteins | sample 9B_taG_FD_92581 | JGI IMG/M metagenome (GOLD analysis project Ga0098043, IMG submission 92581) | Marine viral communities from the Subarctic Pacific Ocean - 9B_ETSP_OMZ_AT15188_CsCl metaG | ecosystem: Environmental > Aquatic > Marine > Oceanic | place: Subarctic Pacific Ocean | collected 2015-01-10 | reverse complement strand
ACCTTTTCAACTGGAATGCAGGAACAAATTCTGGTGCGCCTTTCTTCTTTTCTTCGGGAAGTTTAGAAGCCTTTGGGCAACAATTCCTTAAGGTTTCAAGTGTTAGTATTGAAATTCAAAACAATTTACAAGATAAAAGATATATGGGTGGACACCGTGATATGAAAGAAGGTTTGGCCGCACAAAGAGCATATGTCATTACTTTTAGTGCAATTGTTACTGATGATGAAATTTTTAGATATTATCTTAATGAGGCAGAAACAGTCGGAACAGGCAGTTCTCAACTAATTAAATTAAGATTTGATAAAGAGGATAATGAAGAATTTATTGACCTTCAATTTAAGAATTACTTTTTAGATACTGCTAATTGGACAATTCCTGATGATAAAGGCCCAGTTACTATTGAAGCAACAATTAAACCAAGAGATTTACATTCATGCACAATTGGTACTGATTGGGTTATTTTGGGGTGATTAAATGAAGAAGTTAGAAGCATATAAATTAGGAATGGCTAAGAGAAGAGAATTAATTAATGCTCGTTTGGAGCAAAATCTTCCAAAAAAATCAAAGGCCAAGCCTAAGTCTAAATTAAATAAGACAGAATAATATTCCACCAACACCGTTTGTTTGTTTGTTGGTTAGAAGGTGGAGAATATGTTAAATGATAAAAAAGTCGTAACGGATAAAAGTGTAATGTTTGCATTACAAGAGCCTACGCTACATTATGTTAAAGTAGCACCCGAAATAGAAGAATACCTAAAAGTGTGGGTTAAAGAACCCTCTTGGCTTGAGGTTGATAAGGCTATGAATAGTCTTATGAAAATCAATGCTAAAACACAAAGCATGGATATTGATTTAAATGCTATGTTTAGGTATATGGTTGAGCATTTTGTTGTAAAAACAGAACCCAACCTTTCAGTTATTGATATTCTCCGATTAACTCCTTATGTGGGTAATCAATTAAAAGAAATATTACCAAATCCTCTTGATTCTATGTCGGGGGACGAGGAAAAAAACGAAGAATGAAGCGGATATTAAGGGGAGGTAAAGCCGAACCGAAAGACGCTTCACTAATCGTTGTATATACCTTAGCGAAAGCATTATCTATAAGCCCTCTTGAAATATACCAAATGCCAGCGAGTTTAGTTCAAGATTTATTAAGTGTTCATAGCGCAATATTAGAAATAGAATCAGAAGAAATGGAAAAAGAAATGAAAAAACATAAGTGAGGATTATGACTGAAATTGCTAAACTAAATACTTCTGTTCTTGGATTACAAGGAACAATGGAAAGTTTTATAAAAAGTTTAGGAAGTTATGAAACTAATCTTAAAAACGCAAAAAAAGCAACTGCTGATATTTCCGCTTTACAAAGAAGATTAGGCGTTGATACAAGAGATGGTGAAAAATTATTTAATAAGGCTGGCGTAAGAGTAAATGAGTATGGGCAAGAAATAACTAAAGTAGGAGAAGTAATGGGTAACTTTAACAAAAGAACCTCTATTATGAACTCAACAATTGCTAAATTTACTAAAGATGGTAAAGCCGTTCCTTTTCTTAAAGGAATGAATGTTTATCTAAAACAAGGAGGAAATCTTCTTGAATACTTTGCGGAATTTTTATCTTCAGGAAGAGAAGAATTAACTGTATTTGGTTTAGAAGCAGCAAAAGCCCGTAAAGTTATGTATGGGTTTTTACCGCCCGGAATGTTTAGATTAGTGAATAAATTCTCATCTTCTTTCCAATTTTTAGGCGGAACAATGAGAAAACTTAAAGATAACGGAAAAGGTGCTAGAGAGGAATTAGAAAAATATAAAGATGAATTAAAAGGAATGAAAGAGGGTGATGAAAATTTTGAAAAGATTTCGGAAATAGTTTCAAAATTAGAAGCCGATGCACAACCTAATTTTTTTACAAGTATATTAACAGTATCAAAGAAAATAGGAGGATTTATTGATAAAAAAATAATGAACCCTCTCTCCGCTGGAACTAAGGAAGTAAATAACAAAAAGAATCCGTTATCTTGGTTAAATGCCTTTGGTAAAAATTATTGGAGCGTTTTAACTAAAATATCAAAATCGCCTTTTGTCGCAATAAAAGAAGGAGCAAAGCAAGCATATGGAGATACTAAAGGTTTATTTTCTTTATTTAAAGAAAGAAAAGGACTAGGTAAACAATTTAAAGAAGGATTTAATTTAGATAAAACTCTTAAGAAAACTCAAGCACAGATAGATTCTATTGATACTAAAAAAATAAATAAAGAATTAACTAGACTTAACAATACTGCTGAAAAGAGAGCAGAAATGGAAGAAAGAGTAAGAAAAGAAATAGAAGAATATGTTCCTATTCTTAATATGAATAAGAGAGATACTGGCAACATAAAACAATTAGAGGCTCAACTTAAAAGTCTTGAAGAAGCAAAGGTGAAAGAAAAAGAACTTGCTGAACAACTTGAAAAGAAAACAAAATTACAGGCTAAATATGATAAGCAATTAGCCATGAATAAAGGCTCTAATGCAATAAAACAGGAAATAAAAAATGCTAAAAAGGACTTGAAAACAAGGGCTGACAGAAGAAAAGAAATAGCATTAGAGATTCAAGATAGGGGAAAAGCCCTGCAAATGTTAGCGGAAAAAAAGAAACTTCTTGAAGAAGAACTAAAGATAAAGCAAAAAGCAGGTTCACTTACTAAAGTTCAAGAAAAAGAATTAAAAGACCAAATAACCTCCACAAAAACAAAAATTAAAAAGAAAACAAGATTTCAACAACAAGCAGGAGAAGAAGCAATTCAATTAGATACTGATGATAAAAATTCAGAAGAAACAATTAAAAATGCTAAAGAACAACTTAAGTTACTAAAAGCCACAAGGAAAGAAAGTTTAGGCGCACTTCTAAATAAAGCCCCTAAACTAAAAGCACTATTCGGCTTTGTTAAAGCATTAGGTGGTGTTTTACCTGCTATAAAATTTGTTTTTAAAGCCGCAGCAGCCAGTTTTGTTTATGTGTCTATGGCTATTATTGCTATTGTAGTTTTATTAAAAGCATTTGGCCCAATATTAAAAGATTCTTTTGCTAAAGCGATGGGAGTTATTGAGGTTCTTGCACCTCTCATAACATTTGCTTGGACTATGATTAAGGATAGTTTATTTAAAATTTATAATGCTATTTTTGGAGATGGTTCTATTAGTGATTTAATAGATGGATTTATTGAATTAGGTTTAGGATTACTAATGATGGCGGTTTCTTTAGCGATTGCAGGACTTGGTGTAGCATTAGTATTTACATGGGAATTAATTAAAAGAGTATGGGATAATGCTTGGAAAGTAATACTTGGATTCTTTACTGATTCAAAAAAGATGGTTAAAGGTATCGCTATGATATTAGGTATTGCTGCTGCTATAACGGCAATTATAATGGGTGCGCCTGTTTGGTTAGCAATAGTTATTGGTCTTGCAGTATTTAAAGTAGGTAAATTTTTACTTAGCCCTTTTATGAAAGTTTTTGATTTCATAACTGGAGCATTTAGAAGCCTTATAAGATTAATAAAGAAAATTCCAGGTGTTGCTACGGGAGGAACAGTTACTTCAGGTGGTTTAGCAGTTGTTGGAGAAGAAGGCCCAGAATTAGTTACTTTACCTAAAGGAGCAACAGTTTACAATAATAAAGAATCTAGGCGAATGTCTACTAATAACGGAAAAACTTCTAATCAAGTAAATAACATAAATATTACAATTAATGCAAAAGATACTTCAAAAGCAGAAATGGATAGAATTGCAAGAGAAGTGTCAAGAACAATAACAAATAATATTCAAAGACAAAGCAATACAAGTAATTTGAGGTGATATAAATGAATGCAGATGAACATAATGTATTTTTAAAATTACAGGCATTTGATGAAGCCGATGGTTTATTTACTAACACTATTCCCTTAAAAGCAGAAAATGTAGATTTTTCAACAGATAAAACAATACCTTCTTTTCCTATTCCTCTTTCTGGTGCTATTACTGGAGAATCAACAACAGTCGCTTTAGATTTAGGAATGTCTAATAAAAGCATAAGCATAAAAGGAATTATTACAGAACAAACTATTATTAAAAAACATGGTAATTCTGTTAGTACAGTTACTTTTACTGCACATGAAATAGCACAGATGATTGCATCAGGAGTTGATTCAACAGGTCTTGCAGAACATCAAGCATTTAATGAATTAGTGGTTTTAATGCCTTCAACTGTTGATGAAAATTACAATCAAGTGGCTGAAAGAAAAATTCCTTATACATGGAGAAGCAGGGGAGGCAATCTTAAATTAGATAATAAAAGAGTTCCTTTGCCTTTTAATTTTCCTACATCAGAAACTTCAGCAGGAGTAAAAGGTTTTATTAGGTCTTTTGGTTTTACTTTTAGTGCTGAAACTGTTTATATTGAATTTACTATGGATTTCCAAGTAGCGACTATTCTTCCTTAAGGTGATAATTATGTATGATATATTATTAGGAAAACAAAGAGGACTTGTTTTTCCAGTAATGTGTAATGGCGGTGTAATTATTGATTATCATGATAATGTTCCTTCTTATAATCCTAATAACGCTACTGATGTAGGAGAAGATATAACCGATGCACATATTGGTTATGGATTATGGGCTAATGAAGGTTCTTTTACTTTAGAAGCAATAATTACTCCTTATGACATAAATGGATATGGTGAAATCTCAAGTGCTTCTCAACCAGCAATTACCAACAGTAAAAAGATAATGCCTTCTAATTCCCATCAAATCTCTCCTCCCCCTACTGATTATCAAAGTGAAAGGTATTTATCAGGAACAGATAGATTAACTCATGAAATGACTATATTTAGTAATTATGATTCTACAAATACTGTTAGATTTTGGTTTGGCTTAGTTAATACTACATTACATAATGAGAATCAACCAGCCGAATATAAATTAAGAACAAGAATGACAATTAATAATGTTACAGAAACATTTGATTCTCCTATTTGTATCTCTCCTAATTATTTAAGACGATTTAAATATAACAACAATAATTTACAAACATTTGACGAAGATGGAATGGGAGGGTTTCAGTCTATCGGCTCTATTGCTTCCCATACGGCTACGGATTTTACTGCGGATAATTCGGGCTTCACAACTACAAACTTGTTTGATGGAGGCCGTTTAGAGGTGTTCTATCGTAGCGGATTTGACTTTGAATCGCTCGGTTTAATCTCAAATTTTTCATCAACCAACCTCAATATAAGCAACAATTTTTTAGGCACTTTAGCAAGCGGAAGTGAGTTATTTATTCGCAGTTATGCTGAACCATCTTACATAAATGATACTTTTCATGTGGCTTGTGTATTCAATGATACTGCAAATACTATTAATTTTTATATTGATGGAAAACAAATTTATTCTAATACCCATACTCAAAACAAAGTTTTTACATTTGCACCAACAGATTGTATGATAGGTCAATCCTTCTCAAATATAGGATATAATACCGCAAATATGAATAAACAATTTATGGGAGAAATTCATGAAATGAGCATGATGGATATTCCAAGAAAAAACTTCATAGGAACATTTAATTTATTACCAAATTATGAAAATGTTTTATTTTATTATAGATTTGAAGAGGTTGATTTGTAATGGCTTTAAGGGTTCTTAATTTGGGAGAAATAACTCCTTCTGCTGATTCTAATCAAAATACACCAAATAATCCAGTATTGCATTGTGCAAACCAATATAGCAGTAATTCCTTATTAGCGATTATTTTTCCTGATGATGCAATTGATAATAATGATATTATTGTTCAAGTTACTGGCGCACATGATTTAAGAAATGATTATACTAACTTAGAAAAAACAGAAGGAAATGTTTTGAAAGTTTATGATTCTTTTTCACAAGAAGGATTAGATTTATCATCATTAACTGATATTTCTACTCATCATTTCTTTGTTATGGTTCATTCAGATAACCATTTAAGACACCATTTTGCTAAAATTACTGAAATTCATACAGCAGATGAATATGGAGATAGTATCAAATTTGAGCCGAGTTTAGGAAATGAAATTCCAAGCGGTGTTAAATTTAAATTATTTAAAGGGCCACCAATTGATAGTAGGTTTACTGCAATTGGTTTAGGAATTAAAAATGATTTACAAGATAGTTTACATATTTCTCGCCCCTATTTTTGGTTTAATAAAGAAGAAAATGAATTAGATAGTAATACAAAATACTTTGCAGTAGTAGAAGAAATAAATACTGCCGCAGTTCAACAAACTATAAATGGCGGAACTCATATCAAAACTACTTTTCTCGTTTCTCAAAACTACGCAAATGAAATTAAAGACTACGGTAAGTTTTCATTAAATACTCGTTTAGTTGATAATCTAAGAATATTAGATACTGATGCTTATACTGAAATTACTTTTGATTGTGCTTATGGGCCATATCAGAATTTTACTGCTGATGTAATAAGAAATATTAGCAATATAAGCGGAGGATTAACTATTGATGATTTACTATATAGAGGAATAACAGGAAACATGAATATTCCTGAATCAGCATATATTACAGAAATATTAAGCCCTACTTCAGTTCGTATTTCCGAAAATGCTACTGCTACTAATTTACAAGGGATTCTTAGAATAAGTCATGCTAATGAAGCCCATCGTTTACCAACTCACGATTTGACTGATTATGAAACATCTTTCTATAATGCAAGAAGAGATGCTGATGATTTAGTTTTACCCAATAATCCTCAATTTACTTCAAGAGGCCCAACAAGATATTTACATTATGATTACTCAAATGAAAAAGTAAATTATTCTTATAATGTAATAGAAATGAATATTGAAGAATCTATTCGTGGTAAAACCTCTTTTTCTGAAGTTAGTATTGCTGACATGATGAAAATTTACCCAAGCAAATTAGAAGTTAATACTTCTATGAGAGTAAGGCAGCGACTAAAAAGAAATAAATTACATACTTTTATTGATACTGGATTATTTGTTGGCCCAAATGGAGCGCAACAAATTACTTTAAATAATGGTGATATAGGATTTAGTGTTGATGGGCCAAATGAAACATCAGATTATTTTGAAGTAGGTGAAGAAATAAAAATAAATGATAGATTATACATAATAGAAAATATTAGTGTTAATGGGTCTATTAGATTATTACAAGCCGACCCAACCCTCAACACTGTAAATACTCTTTCTCGTCTTGAAAACGAAACAAATTATGTTAGTATTGGAACACCTGTAATTAATATAGGTGATAAGTTATTAAGAAGAGCATTTAGCCCATATAAAAAGAATCTTATTGTGGATTTTGATTTAATAAATAACAGACATAATGATTTATATTTAGTTACTACAACTAATAATTCTGTATATAATTACTTTAAATGTTCTTCAGCAAATATTAACGCTAATATACTTACTTTTGACATTGAATTAGATAAGTATTTAGAAGATGCTTTACATTTAAATAATGATTATTATCTATATTATGAAAAACTAAACGGAACAATTGAAGTATTAGACTATTATAGAAGAGATGGACAAAGTATAATGAAAGTAGAAGGTAGAGATTTAATGACTAAAATACTATCACCTGTCATTAATAGCGATACTTTATTTAGTAATGATATAGTTTATAGTTCCTATGGAGTGCTTAATGATTTAGTTGAAATAGGATATGTTTCAGCAGGTTTTAATAATCAAACTATTACTTTCAAAAATAGTTCTAATATTACTACTACTAAAACAGTATTAGAAGGGGATAGACTATTTGCTCAATCTAATAATAACTATATAGGTTTTATAGGAACTGTTGCATCAGATAACAATGGAGGCACAACTGCTTTTTTGAAAAGTTATAGTTTAATAAAATGCGGTGGAGATACTTTTCAAAATGGCGGAGTATTTAGATTATTTGTAGCGAGAAGGGCAGGAACTCAACAGGTTAAAAATTATATGTTTAATAAAGCATTAGCCAGTAATATATTAGTTGATTCAGTAACTTCTTTATCGGGTTCTTCTAATAAAGGTTTATATTTTACAGGAGGAATGCAATTAACTGAATTAGGACATGAAGATAGCAGTTTAGTTAATACTTCTTCTTCACCTAATTCTAAAGCAATAGGTTATCATTTAAGTAAAGTTGATGGAGATATTAACGGTGCTGATTTCCAAGCAGTTTTGGGAGATGGGCAAGGTTCTATAAATTCTAATGAAATTCATAGTGATATATTAATGGTAAATACTTTAATGGATTATTCGGTTATATCGGTTTCCGAAACAGAAGAAGGAAATACAATAGAAATTGCTCCTTATATTCCTGCTACATTAGGTAGATTAGAAATTAATATGGTTAATGACTATGATGCCACTTTTGATTTAGTAGGATATACGCTTGGGTCTAATAATTTTGGAGATGATTGGATAAGAATAAGCGGAACAAGTGGGAGTTATACTGTTCCTAATCATACAGTAAGAAGAAATGATTCTTTGTTTATAGATAGCATATTTGTAGGGGTTGTTTTAGACCAACATATTTCATCAGATTTTGCTATAATAGTTTTAGATAGAACAGTTAATTATACTACAGGACAAACAATTACCGCTATTCATAATTCTTATGGTATAAGTAAAGGAATATTAGGCACAACTACTGCTGATAATAAAAACACTCATGAATTAGAAATAATAAATGTAGGTCATTTACATGGAGGAAAAACAATAGCGCATATGCACGAATTTTCAATTGCCGCAGTTCCTCTTAATGTAGAATTAGTCCGTAATGATGGCGTATCAATAACTTCTTTTGAAAAATATGGTAATCCGGTATATACTATTTATAGTTTAGAAAAAGGTAACGAAATTAATTATGCTGCTGCATATAAAGTAAATTCTACAAGAAATGATAGTATGAAACATATACCAAGCCGTAAGCAATTCAATAGCGCAAAGCATTTACCAATAGAGGCAAGAGGATATTTTACACCTACATATTCAAATTATGATGATAAACAAATAGCCACTACTAATCTTGCTACTTATACTTGGGGAAATGAAGTTATAGATGTTGCTGATAGCAATAGTGCAGGAAATGATATAAGAAATATAGTGGGTAATTTTGATACAAGCACAGATAAAAATATGTTAAAAAGATTTAAAGCGGCTGATAGATTGTTTTTATTTGTTAATTCCGATTCTCAACCATACCATGAAGCAAGAATTGATAGTTTAGCAAATCCAAATAGAATTAGAAATATTAATAACTATAATATTGTAGGAATATTACCAACAGTATCAGCAGGAACAACAGATTCTAAAATAGTAGATTTATCTACAACAAGACATTCAAATCTTGATGAAGATTATTCTATTACTAATATTATTTCATCTAACAAAGACATTAATAATTTAATGAATATAGGAATAATGAGAATAACTGAAGTTGTTGTTGATTGGGCACTTAATCAGATAGACCCTGAAAATATACCTGAATATGACAATATGGGAAATGCGAAAACAAAAGAACTTTTTACTCCTGTTCCTTTATTTGGAGGAAGCGAGGCTTCAAACTCTTATTATCTTCAATCAGGGAGTTATAATATAGGAAACGACCCTGCAAGTATTAATATATATGATTCTGCAATTGGGGGTAATATTATATCAGTTAATAGCATACAGGGTACTTTAGGAGCAGTAAGTGATAGAGAAAAAATAATGGCCGGAGATGCTCTTATTGCTGCTGATACTGGTTTTTTAATAGGTTTCTTTTTAAATGAAGGACAAAGTAGTTTAGCCCATAGTGCTTTATATGCTAATGAAATGAAAAATAACTTATATGTTGGAGAAATTAAAAGAGTCCCAAAAGAAGTATATCTTGGAAATTCCTTTAATGGTAGAGGAACTGGTGATACTTTTATAGGTCTTGATAAAAGTGTTGATATGTTAAAGACCGCTTATTTTAATAATCCTGCTTTTAATGCGACTAATTTGAGATTAATAGAGTTTGCTCCGCAAGTAACACTTAATGCCGTAGTAACACCTCATTCTCATAGTTCGGGAACAACTCCTGAAGAATCGGAGTTTTGGTTTGCGATAAAATTATATAATTCTAATGGTAATATAGAAGGATATTTCTTTTGGTTTAATGTAACTAATGCTGACGGAAATCAAATAGACACTATTCCCGATGACTTTGCTAATGACTATACTCCTGATGCTGACGGAATTACATATACTGCCGTTGAAATACCTTTACCGTTTGAAGGAACAATAAGTCAATATCATTCTGCTTTGGAAACTGCATTTAATTCAGTTAATCTAAGAAATGATTTAGTTCATGGAGGAAATACAATACCCGATAGTAATGCTACAAACTATGGTGGAGGGTTTGTAACAGAAATAATTACTAAAAGACCACCACCCAGTAATTATATTCAAGAATCTGCTACTCATGTTACAACAGGCATGATTAGTTCTAATAGTAGTATTGCCAGTAGTCAATTTATTGGAGCAGATGATACAGGTTGGGGTAAAAACCCAAGTGCTTATTATGATAAATGGGGAGAAACTTTAGGAGGAACAATAAATAATTATGTTACTACTCCAAGAAAAGGAGGAACTTATCTTCCCATTACTGCTCAATATGTAAATGAAGGAAACTATGAAGGTTATTCAGATATTTTTAATTTAATGATAAACTCCCCTAAATCCGATACTCATGCAGATATATCCACAACTAATTCTAATGAAATGGCCTATACTAATTTTATTCCAGTTGCATTAAATGGTTTTAGTATTGAAGATGGTGGTAAAAAGCAAATAACTGCCGGAGAAACCTTTCCAGAAATAGAAGCACTATTTAGAAAACAAGTGGGCGCATCAAGAACTATTTTTGGCTTGCTTTCAAGTAAGTCAAATTTTTACAATAAATATGCATATTATATGGATTTTGGAAGTACAGTTCAAGAAAATCCTGATTTACCTGATGAAGCCAATGGATTAAAAATAGCATTTAAACCAAGATTAAATGCGGCTTTAAAAACTCCGTTATATACAAATGCAGGTGATTATAGACAATCCACAGGTGATTCTGTATATCCTTATTCTTTTGATACCACAAATAATGAACTTGCTTGGTTAAAAAATATAGATTTAACTGGTTGTTATTTATCTCGTCCAAGTGACCTTAATAAAGATAATAACTTTTTCTTAGAAGGTCTTAGTTTCAATTATGTAATATCACACGAAATTGACGAAAGCGATTCAGATAAAGTAATATTAACATTAGATTCTCCTATCAATAATGAGAAACTTAGAATTTATCAACCTAATCCTATTTGTTTTTATGATTTTAGTCCAACGGATATAAGCATCGGTTATCTATCAAGTTCATATACTAAAAAACCAAATGCTAACGAATGTTATGGTGATATAAAAAGCCACACCACTAACAATAAAATTATGGACAATAATGATAGTAGTCAAGATATGGAGGGAATAGGTTCTGCATATCTAATAGTTGATTTATCCGGTAAAGTAAATGCAAGTAAACTAATAAATACTTCTATGCAAGCAAGTTTTTATGAAAACCTACCTTCAACTGTTTGTTTAAGTGATGGTGAAGAAACTTATAAATCGGGATTATCAAGTAAAGGACATAATTTACGATTTGATTCTTTAAAGAAATTAAAAGGAATAGTTAGTATAAGTGAACCTATTACAGTTAGAGTAGGTAAAGATTTTCATAAAGATAGTACAAGATGTTTAATAGGTAATACAGTAAGCATTGTACAAGAATCCGAAGAATTGGCTCATACTCTTTTAGAAAACGAAAATATTAAATTTACTTCAATAAATGAACCAGAATATCCTGTTTTTGCTGCTCCTAATTTTCAAGGAGATGATTTATTATCAGCAATAAGATTTTTATTAAATAAAAAAGATAGAGAAATAGAAATTATTGATGGTAATTTTGTTATAAACAATGACAGTGATGCTAACAAATATGCTAATGTATTATTATCAGAAGATGGGAAGTATCAAGTATATGAATTTGAAAAACAAAAGACAACCTTTGCTTTCTATAATGAAATTATTTTATATGGAAGTTCGCATAAAGCAATAAAGAAAGACTTAAGAAGCATAAAGAAAATAGGAAGAAAAACATTGGAAGTGTTTGATAATAAACTTATTACACAAGAAGATGTAGATATAGAAGCAAGAAATCTTTTAAAACTTCATTCTGAATTAAATGAATCCTATAAAGTAACTGCTTCAACTAATGGTTTAGAACAAATTAAAACGGGAGATATTATTCAGTTTGAACTAAAAAGAGAAAATATTCAAAGGGGAGAGTATATGGTATTATCTGTTTCGCACAGACTATCAAATCTAATGGAATTAGAATTAGGAAAATACGCTAAATCATTAGATGATAGATTAGTTGAGTTAATACAAGATACAAAACAAACTAAATCCCACTTAAGAGGAAAAGAATTTACAAATAGAGAACATTCTTTAGAAACACTTGATGAGATAAAAATAAAAGAAATTAGAGTATTAATTAGAAAAAGAGCAATAACTGGAAATCCTTTGAAACTTGGCTTTGGAACACAGTTAAATACAAGCACCACCCCATTAGGATTCGCAGGAGGTCAATCAGTGACTATTACTAATTTATCGGAGGAAACATTATGATAACGAATGAATTAAAGGCTTATTTAGCACAACAACTTAAAAATAAAATAGATTCAGCACAGGTTGGTTTTGGAGGTAATTCAACAAGTCCTTCACAAAATGCGTTAGATGTTCCGAGTGGGTTTCTTACATCAATAGTTAAGTCTGATTCAGATATAAATGTAATTGAAGCAAAAGTTTCTATTGCAGGTCAATTACTTATAGGTTCAGTAATACGAGAAATGGGTTTATTTGACTCCCAAAATAATTTACTTAGTAGAATTAATTTTGAAGGAGTTGGCCCATTAGCGTCAAATGAAACATTAGAGATATTTTTATTAATTGAGGTTGATTAAACATGGTAACAAACCCTAAATTTTTTGGACAAAGCACAGACGGAACACCTAATCAAATTGAGGACGGAAACGACTTTCCCCATACTGGTTTATTGAAAGCACTAAGCACCGCTTCTTCGGGAAGATACCCTGTTAGCGGTTTTGATATTACAAATCCAAATGCTCAATCATTTACTGTTGCAAATGGATATATAATATATAATGGCTACTATTTAGAAGTAACAGGAGATACCCTTACTTTAGATGCTACTTATACAAATGGCTATCATCTATTAGTTGTTCCTAAGCCAACAGGACAAGCAGGTAGTTATTCACAACCAACGGTTACTTTAAGAAATCCAACCGCTTCTGAAAAAGTCGCTGAATATCTTTTAGGAGATACTATTATTGGAGTAATTACTTATACAGGGGCAAATCCTTGCCATATTCAATATTTAACTTATGACAAAACAGAAAATAGTTTGCATATTGGACAAAATAGCGGTGTTGATATTTATGCTAATATGGGTCATATTTATGGTACTTCATTAGGTATGTTTATTGAACAAGAATCGGCATTAGTTGGTGGCGGAAATTTAAATATTATAAATAAAGACGCAGATAGAGATATTATTTTTACTTTAAATGATGGAGGGGTTAATAAATCAATTACTTTTGATTCTTCGGACGCTATGGCTAACTTTGGTGTATTTGATGTAGTTTCAAATGGGGTTGTTTTGACTGGCGGTGGTTTAGTTAATAATCACGGCCAAAACAGATTAATTACTTCCGGTTCTTCCAATACAGACTTAAATGCAGAATCAAGCATAACTTTTAGTAATGTTTTAGGACAAAATCAATTGAATGCTGATGCCGCTATTATTGCTACTAATAATATAATAACTGATTCAAATTTTATTTCTAATAATGGAAATGTTAATGCATTTTTAGGTAGTGTTCAAGGAAAAAATATATATCAATCAAATACTGTTGGTGGCGGAAATCCTTATTTAGACGCTGGTGTTTTGGGTTCAAACGGAATAAGGTCTAAAGGTTATGAATTAGCGGCTGATGCAACACAAGGTTATAATCCTATGCACCATGCTTATGCTTCTTTAAATGATTTAATTAATGCATTTTCAGGTTTAGGAGATAGAGGGGTTATTACTCCAATAAAAGAAAATTATTATATTGGTTATGATGGTGCTTCTAATGTTAGTAATCCAACAACCGATGTTTCCCATAATGGGCAGAATGCAGGGCAAGTAAATGACCCAAGCAACATTCAAAATAGCCAATCGGAATATGCTAAATTAACTCTTAATAATTTAGAAGTTGAAAATAATCAAGATGTATATGGTACGGGCTACAACCCCGAAGATGTTTTTGGCGGTGGTGCATTATTTATAGGACTTGGAACACCAGATAATAAAAATCATAAAACTGTTACTTTACATAATATTACAAGTTTTGCTCTTTATGTTGTTATTATTGATGAACAAGCCAATGACCCATCATTAATGTTTCAAAGAAATAGAGTAAATGGTGGGAATAGGCCAAGTGAATATTTCTTTGATGTTCAAGGAAACGAAAAATGCGTAAATTTGTCTGAAATTCTATTAGATAGTCAATTTTTTACATGGTCTGCTCAAGGCCCAAATGCAACAGATAAATATAGAGATGCTATTTTAATAAAACCAAGAGAATCTGTAACTTTACAGGCTATGAAAGTTCAAGGAATGGAAATAGGTACTGATTTTCAATCTGATGTTTTTGGACAACAAGGACTTCATTTTACAGGACAAAACCAAAATTTAGGTCAATGGTTTATTACTTCATCAACAGGAAATAACGGTAATGCTAATATTTCTTTTGTATTTGGCAATTCGTTTAAACACATACCTGTTCATTTAACCGGAACGGCTTTTGTTACTGCGGGTAATTGTCAATTAATGTTGCCCAGTGCCCCGCCAATTGGAACACAATATTCATTTTTAGTTAAATTTGGTTCTACTATAATACATACCCCCATTGTCAATCAAACTGATTTTCATTCTCAAAAAGGTGTTGAATTAATCAATCAAGGATTTTATGATGAATATTTTGAGTTATCAGTAATACCATCACAAAGCCCAATGTCTATTAGTGGTGGAAATGCTAAAACTTTTATTTATACCATGAACAACAATTGGGAAATTATTGGGTGATTAGATGAATCCTCTATTTCTTATTACTAAAGGAATAAAAGCCCGCAAAAAAAGATTATTAGGCGGTGGGCAAGGTGGAGGTGGAGGTCTTTTAGGAACTAAACTTCTTGTTGGTGGCACAAAATCCCCATCAAATTTATCGTCAGCAAGAATTTCTATTTTTGACGGTGTAGCAAGTAATTATATTAATGATAGCATTACTGGCGCTCTCATAAGAAGGGCAACTGTTGATGATTATGTTGCTAATTTAAATGGATTATTTTATGAAAATGGCGCAAATGGTAATTCAAATATATTAGATGCCGGAATAACAACTCTTAATTCTGTTAGTGTAACCGATTATAATGTTATAATTGAAGGGATAATTGACCCTAATTCTGGTTCAACCAGTAACGAATTTTTAAATGTATCAGTAATAAAAAATACCGTAAATGCTAATATTGTTTTCAATCAACAAACTGGCCTAATTAGATGGCTTTCGTTTAACGCAACGCATAGACATGGAAGGGTTGATTTAACGATTTCTCCAAATTCAAATTATAATGCAGGAGAAATAATAATAAAAGTAAATATAACAGGAGGGGGAACTGATACTGATGCTAATGTTATAGCGGGAACTGCTCAAACATCAGATGCTTATTATTTAAAAATTATTATGACTTAATGTTCTCATTTAGCCCAAATAATTTCCACTTATAATTGAAAAACCAAAAAAAAAGTTGAGGGGCTATTGCCCCCCAACAGTCTTTTCCGACCATATGCCTTTACAAGCCCTACATTCCCACAATTTTACTTGCTCAGTTGAACCAACATAAAAACCCAAAAGTCTTTTTGCTACTGTATATTCTTTACAGTAGGTGCATTGTTGCTTTAACCCCATATAATCACTTGTTGCTTCTATCTTCGCCCATTAAACGCTTCATATATTCTTCAACGCTTTCATCAGTAACCGAAGTTCCACCAAAAGCAGCGAAAAATAGAAGCATTAGAACGACAATGAAAACAAACAAGCCAAACCATTCCCAACCTGTCATTACCATTTCACCTCCAAATCTAAATGTTCTCCTTTTTCTAAAGAAAATGCTTTAACTATTCCATTATCTTGACCATACTTCCAAAGGTCATATACTAACTGTGTATCTTTCATACAATACTCAACAACTTCATCATATTGACCCATTTTCCATAACTTAGGAGCATCAGCACTATCCATTAATTTAGCATCATTCATTGTGCATTTAACTAAATTTTTAAGTTGAAAACGCTCTCCGTGTTCTTTAAGCAATACTTTAGATGTATCTATATATTGTTTTTCATTAATATATTTATTAATGCAATAAATATCCATAGAATCTCTTAAAATAGGCAAATCAAATGCAGCAATATTATGTCCTAAAAGTAATCCTCCTTTTTGAAAATGCTCATCTAAGTCGTATTTTAATTCTTTAAGAGATTTAATTATATGTCCTGATTTAGCAAAAGAATCAACAGGTTCATCAACATAAACAGTTCCATTATTTCCATCCCAAGTAGCAACTGTTGATACTTGAAACATATGAGTATTTCCAAAACCGCCTATATCATAAGACATATTTTTGGTTTCTAAGTCAATTGCTAAAATTGACATATCTATTCACCAGCATTAGACCAAAGTTTACTTATTTTTTCTTCTTCTTTATCCACTTTAGGCTTTTCATCTATATCTTTTCTTCGCTTTAAGAAACAAACTATCTGTTTATTTGCTACAATTAGTTGAGAACAACATTCCCAACCATCATCACCATAGGTGTTTAGTGTATCAATTATTACTTTTGGCCCTTTTGCTACTTCAAATACTAAATATGTGTTTTCCCATTTCATTCTTCATCACCTTTTGTTAATCTAATATACTTTGAACGACTAATATACATTTCTTCAAATCTATGTTTTACATTTTCAAAATGTCTGTAAACTTGTGCTTGAGATTTTTTTGCTTTGTCTTTTACTGCATTAAAATACAATGATTTATTGACATAACCTTCTTCATCTTTTTCCATATTGTTATAAACATTGATAAAGACTGATTCAAGCGAGTTTTCAGCAATACTATGTCGCTTCACCCGTAGGCTTCGCTCCAACCAATCAACCAATGTCATATAACATTGTCGGACGATTGTTGCGGCTTGGCGTACATTATGGCCTGAAACTTTGAATCTTTCATCTTTATTCTTAATAGATGGAGCAGAAGCAACACTACAAAGAACTGACATTTTAATAAGAATTTTAAGCAAACGGGTAGTAAAATTTGACGCAATTTCAGCAACTTCGCCTCTTGTATTCCAAAGATAGTTGTTCATGTTTTGATATTCTAATTTTAGAACATCATTGAAATCGGGTGAATAAGACATAACATTAAGAGGATTACCTCCGCAATCATTAAACTTTTCTTCAACTAATTCATAAATTTTGAATAAAGCATTTGCATATTTATCAATCGGTTGATTAACTTCTTCTAATGTTCCTGCTTTATCAATTTGCTCTAATCTCATTTTATGTTGAATAAACTTAGGAACTTCCCAAACATACAAAAGCATTCTTTGTAATACTCCTTTTTCAGCCATTACTTCATTAAGATTACTTGGAGGATAAGTCATAGCAATTACTGAACGCTCACAAAAACATTCCATAATTTTATTATCATAAGAACTTAATGCTTTTGAAATAATCCATGATTCACCTGCTAAAGTATTCATTAATGTATTTAGATAAACAATGGCTTTATCTTGATGCTGACTTTGTTTAAATATACCCGAATATTCAAATTCATCCCAATGGGCTAATCCGCTTCCTTCTAATACTCCTGCGTTTCTTTTAGGTTTCATTTCACCAGTCCACTTTTCTTCAAAAGTATCTGGATTAGTTTCCATTACCTTTTCTTCTCCCCAATTACCAATTAAAACAGAATCAGTATAATCAGTTATACCAAAAGTATCAAAAGTTCTTTTCATTATGTCATCAACATATTCATTAGTTGAATTAGTGTGCAAAGAAGGGTGTTGCCCTTTCCCATTAATTAATTCAAATGTTTTCTTAGCAACTGGCCCAACAAAATTCCATAAAGTTGATTTTCCTGTTCCGCTTGTTTGAACCCAACAAAAATGAACTCTTGTATCTTCAATACTTCGTCCATTCGGTATTCTAATGAAATCTTTTGTAATTTGTCCTAAAATATTAAAGAAAGAAATAGCGGCTGGTATATCATTATAGTGTGATACTTCAAGTGCTGATTTTTGAAATTCCCTTACTACTTTTGGTAGGGCTTCACTAAATGCAATAGCGTTTTCTTCTAAAGCATCTATATATTCTTCTTCAATGTCATTTCCATAGAGTTCTTCGTTATATTCGTCTTTATTCATATTTTCACCTTCTCTTCTGAGTTTAATGTGGAGAGTATTCTTTTGGCTAAGGTTTCTCCAATTCCTTCAATGGCTTGTAATTCAAATGCTGAACATTCACCAATTTCCATAATCGAGCCGTATTCTTTAATTAATTGTTTTGCTTTCTTTATTGATAATCCTTTAATGCTACTTAGTAAATCTATTCTCATATCATCTGTTGTTATTCTTTTAAATATTTGTGGTGCTATTGTTTCTCTTGTTAATGGTTTCATTTTACTTACTGCTGTTATAATCAATGATGCCTCTTCTTCTGTTTGAACCCAAAATGGTTTTACATCAGTGTCTAAGACAATTCTTCCTAATGCTCCTAAAAACTTATTGTTTAACATAATGCTTCTTGTTCCTATCGGCATTTTGCTCGGAGAGTGTTCAATTACATTCATAATTGCTTCTTGCATATCGCCATAAATAATAACAACATTAGTTTGATAATGTCTATCCATATTATCTAATTGAGTCCATAGCCTTTTAGACATTACTGAACCTAAAAAATCGGTTGCTGACTTTGCTTCAAAACAAACATCATCAAAAACATAGTCGCCTATTTCTAACCATTTTACTTCATGTTGTATTCTAAGTGCTTTTGCTTTTTGAACAACAAGTTTAGATAACTTTGAATTTTCTCTTGAATCAATTACTAACATTATTATACCTCCAACATTTGCCTACACAAAATCCTTCGCTGATGAGCCTATCACAATGAGGCGTATTATAATTATTATATACAGTAAATCTTGAATGCTTTATTGTTTCATTTTTATCCCAGTCTAACCATACTGAATCAGAATCAGAAAAGACTTTTTCTAATTCTTCAACTATCAATTGATGAACTTTTTGTTTATCAGCAACATTAGTTAAATCAGTATAACCTGACAATAAATCACGATACCAAGAAACAAGGTATGCTCTTGCTAAATGCGTGGGATTTTCCACCATGACCGCATTATGCAAACAGGGCAACATAGGCAATTTACCTACGCTTGAAGGCACAGAAACAGACCCCTCCATAGCCTCAATAGGGGGTGCTTTTGGGAATACTACCTCTTTATTTCCTCCCTTTTTGAAGGGTAAATGGCGAGGCTTAAGAGCCATTGTAAGTATTTCTTCAATATCTAAAGATAAATCATCAACAGTTAAAGGAATGCAATACCGAGCATTTCCTTTACCATCAGAAGATGACATATTTACTGTATTAGGAACTCTTCGTAATCTTGTCGTTTGTCCGACTCTTTCATCAAGAGTATTATTTTTACCAACTTTCATTATCAAATATTCTTTTATTTCTTTAAAAAATGTTTGAACATCTCTCATATTTTTTGTTCTTTTTCCAAATAAAAATAAATGAAAACCACGACCTGAGAAAAACAAAGTATGTTTGTAATCATTCAATACTACCAATTCCATCACCTGCTTAACATCACGCCATGCTTTGCCTAATTCATCTTCATGAGCATCAAAATCTAAAAATATTCTATCAATAATTACACTTGCTTCAACAGGCATTTTTTCTGTAAAGTATTCAAAATCATAGACAGTGGTATATACATTGGTTCTATTATTATGTGATTTAACAAACTCAATATAATCATTCTTTGTTGTCATCTTTTTTCTTCTCATTTGTGGAGCGTTCTTTATTTGACTCCCCGCCCAAACCATTCTCGGATATTTCATTGATATTTCCTCCAAAATTTACTGTTGCTGTACTTAACATATTTCTAATAATTCCTGCTACATCACCTTGTAATGTAGTCATAATTGCTTCTCTCATAGCATCTTCATAAACAAGGCCAACCCAAGTTTCGTTAATTCTAATATCTCTAATTATTTCATATCTTTCTGATAAAGATAACTCAAGATATAGTTCTTGAGAAAGAGAACCAATTGTTTCTTTTAAATTAGATATTTCATTAAAAGTCCAATTTTTTGATAGCACTTTCTTTTTGATTAATTCATTCATACATTTTCCTCCTGAAATACTTTATATCTGTAAACGCCAATCCTTGTAGGAATAACTACTTCAGTATTGCATTTATCACAACACCTACCGCTATTTACTGGTTCAGCATTATGTCCACTATCCCAATACATTTTCCCATTATGGTATTTTTTATCTATTTCTTTTTTACATATACTACATTTCATAATATCACAACCATGTATCTGTATTTGCGGCTTCACAAATACCAAAGAAAGAACAATGAGAGCAAGTCTTGTAATAGAACTTGGTTTCAAAATGTTTCTGTTCATAAGAATGAATTAATTTGGCTATATTATTCATTACTGAAGTTCTTGTTCTTTTCTTAACTGGTTCAACAGTAATATGATTAGCCGCAGGATAATACCAACCCCAATGACTTACTTCCATATCACTATTTAATCCATACTTGTCTAATATTTCATCAGCACAGTTTTCAATCATTAATTGATAAAAAGCCATTTCCTGACGCATAGATGTTTTCTTCCAGTCTTTCCAACCGCCTGTTTTATATTCAAAAGGAATAAGTTTTCCATTCTCAATAAATACACGGTCAATAATACCCTGTAATCTAACAACATAATCTCTTTGTAGTGGGAACTTACTATTCGTATCTTTAGGAATAGTAATTTCACAATCAAACATTTCTTCATTGATAATCGGTAAATATTCATCTGTTTTTCCTTCCGACTTAGCCTCAATAAATCGTTGTGCTTCAAATGCCGCTACTGTTAATGAAATATCATAGTATTCATCAACTGGCATTAAACTCGTAACATATTCAGTAATTTCTGAATTATTCATATTTTCTGCTTTCTTTACATCAAACTCATCAAAGAAATCTTCTCTATGATTATGTAATATCGTTCCCTTACGCATGGCTTCTGTTTGGTCTTGAGGTAATCTCTCAATATAACTAAACTCATACTTTTTAGGACACCAATTGAAAGACCCTAAAGAAGATTTACTAATCTTCAATATTGGTTTAGATGGGTCGTCAAAGTTTTCTGCTTCCCATTGATATGTAAATTCTCTCATTGACTTAATTCTTGCTTCATATACATCATCTTTATTCATTAGTTTCACCACCATTCATCAAGGCTTGTTTGCATATATCCTGTGCGGATAGATGAAATATCCCAACCCATAGCCTTGTAAATAGGTTCGGCTTTCTTTACTACTTGTTCAGCGTAGTGCTTCCAATCGGGGCTACAACCCTTAAAATCTTCATAAGTTATGCCCGATATGTATTCAACTTCTTTCTTTTCTTGAGTTAAAGGGTGAATAAATGTATCAAATGCGCCCTTTACTTTAATAAATAAATAAGAGTCATCAAATTTAGTGTCATTTTTCTCCCAAGCATATAAAACGCCAGCAATTCCTGAACCTATTGATGGTTTCTTTCCATCTAATGTAGTAAATTTAGTTGTTTCTGTTGCACATTTTTTACATACTGAATGTTTTAAGTCTAAACAATCTCTAAGATGATATTTAGCATTACATTCGGGGCATTTTACTGTGAATCTGTTAGGTCGTAATCTACTTCTTTTAATAATAGACTTTAAATCAATTTGTCCTGTTGATACTTTTAAATAAGTATCAAATAAATACATATTGATTTCCTTCTGTGATTTATTTTCAACCCACATTTTGAGAGTATTAGTTTGAACTCCTTTGGCTAATTTGGTTTCACTTACTCTTTTAGCAGTAAATCCTGTCATAGTAAATTTAGGTTCTTTTAACCATTCACCATCTTCCCAAGATACTAAACCAGCATTTCTGTTTTTAGTTGTTCCTACTCCTAATGCCGAAAAATACTTTTCAAATTCTAATACTACTGGGTGTTCATCTAATTCCATTATATTAGGAAAATGTTCTCTTACGCTTGCTTCAATTTCTTTAATCGCTTTTTTAGCAGTTTCAACGGAATCAATTTGTACATAAATAGAATCGGTATGTCCATAAACTACTTTCATAATATCACCGTAGCCAAGTAAAAAGTATTCCAACAGGTTGATTTTGCATTTTAGCAACTTCTTCTTGTAGTTCCTGAATACACATTTTAAGACTACCGATGCCTCTATTGTTTTCAACATGGTAATCTAAGTCTTTTTCTAAACCTCTAATTTTTTGTTTAAGGGTTTCTATTTCTCTTTTTAATTCTTTTAGTTCATCTTTCATATTATCACCGTAATTATTGTTATAATGGTTGCTATGTTCACGATATTTACCATCATTAATATCTTATTACTTCTTGCTATCATAGCCAGCAATTCTTCTAATAACTCATTCGTTCTGTCCATCATCACGATTAACACCCTGCTCCACATCTAAAATGATAGCATGACGCTTCAAGTTATTCATCATTTGAAATATTTCTTTTATTTCTTGCATGGTTATATCCCATGTTTCTTCGGTATCATACGATACTTTAACTGTTACTATTTTTGTTCTCATTTTAAACCCTCATATATACTCTTCTGTTTCTTTGCATACAATTAACTTTAATGTTTTTCTTTCTTTTGAGATACCAACCTATTGCGCTTGCATCACAAACAAATGTTGTTCCTCTTTTAGAAACTAAAGTTTCTCTTATTGCCGAAGCAGTTGTTCTTTGTCCTATTTCCATTTCATTGACTATTTCATCAATCCATCTTTTAACATGACTATTCATTAAAATCTCTCCTTATGTCCACAATTAGGACATTCAAACAATGCCCTTTCTCTTTGGTTAGTATAACCGCTTTTTCTCTTTTGATACCATTTACATACTAATTCTGTTTTACATATTACACATTTCATATTTTCATCTCCTGTTCTGCGGCACATCTTTTACAATGATATTTGCCTTCAAATTGAGGGTTATGTGCTAATGGTTTTTTACATTTAACTCTAGTCATAGTTTCTCAACTCCTTCGGAATACTCCAACTGATTATGTTTTCTTGTTTTCTTTTGTAGGCGTAATAATCTAACTTGTTTATGTTGTATAATCTTAAATCCGATAATACATCTTCAATTAGAGATTCCCACACCCAAGAAGTAAAACCCCTTGTTAGCCCAAATTTTCTTTTAACAAACAAAAATAATACTATATCAATAGGTATAGTATATACATAAGTAAAAGATAAAAAGGGTGCTATTGCTAAGGTAAGCAAACCTAAACAATAGGCCATCAAGAAAATTGGAAAATAAATTACATTTAAATACTTTTCACCTAATGTTGATTTTCTTAGTTTTCTATGACCTAACCTAAACTCTCCTTCGGGGATAAAATCCCCATGAAAGTAATTCTCACGCATACACTTACGAATATATTTCTTTATCATACTTCCATCTCCTTTGCCTTAAATGCCGCTAATCTAATTGCTTCTCTTGCACTTGCAGTAATTGATGCCGCTAAATTAACATTAGCCCAACCGAATCCTTGAAAAGCAACGATACCGTAAAAAGAAGCCATTAATCTCTTTACAGCCATTTGATTGTTATACCACTTAGCATAATCTCCCGTTCCTCTTGCTTCTCTCATAAGTCGTTTATATTCATTTCGCAACTCCTTCAATTCTAATACTGCTCTTGGTAATAATCCAAGTTCATCTGTTTTAAAATATAACATATGTTCTCTTTCAACTGGACTAAAATCTCTTGGAGTTAGTATATTAACTGCAAATTCTGTTGGTTCTTGACTAATGGTTTCCCAACTTATATTACGAGCAATCATCATAGATGGATATAGACCTGCAAAATCAAAAGCGGCTACATTAAGATGTAATCCATTTGTTTCTTCGCTTAATGGGTCATAAATCATAGCCCCTTCATATTCTTCTCTTTTATCCACTTTACTTCCTGTTGGTGCTTTCCACCAAGCATTACGCATAAAATAAATAGAACCCATATGACTTGCATAAAAACAAGCATCAAATGGTGCTTTCAGTAATCTTTGAAGAGAAAGAATAGCCTCACTACAAAAGTTTGTTTCATCTATTTCAACAATCAATTTAACATCTATGAGGGCATACTCAAGATAAGTTTCTGTATCTTCTAACCAAGCCCTTCTATAAAATTCATTTGTATCTGGAAACTTTTCCGATACTAATTTCTTTTTACCGAGAACCGTTTCACTTATGTAATCTAAAGACATTGATGGTAATGTTCCTCTTTGAGAGTCATTCCATTGTCTTTCAAATGCTAAGTCCAATGAAAGAGTAATTCTCCCACCAATAGGTTGTTCGATAGGACTAAATCCATTCTCCGCATAAGCAAAAGAAAATCCATCTTTAGTCTTTTTAATACCTTTAATATAACCAATAGGCGACATAATGCAAGGATTCAAACCTACTGCACACGCTCTTTCTAATAGTTTAGGAATATCAGCAAAGTTCCCGAACCATGCAATTAACATATCGGGGTCTTTTACAACCATAGTTGTCATAAAGTTTTCAATCATATCTTTTTCATTATCAAAAATAAACTTATCAAAATCTTTCATGTCTTTTCCTTCTAAGGAATCATCGTAATTAGGAAACCATACCCATTGATAATAGGCTTCATCATAATTGTCATAAACAACAATAGTAGTAATTTTATCATGGTTTTCTCCGCCTTGTTGCCATTCCATATCCCAATACCACTTACGCAGTTTATATTCAGGCATTTCATGTAATTCATCAACACAGTATCTAAAATGTAAAGGAACATCTGCTTCATAGGTTTTACCAAATATCTTCTTTGCTTCTCTAATATCATTTGCTGAATCCACTAATACTTTCTTTAGTGGCTTTTTATTAAGATTAACCCAATCACCACGCACATAACTAAAATCTCTTGTAATATACTTAGAAGCATTATACGCTGGCGGTTCATGCGAATCTTCATCAACAAAGAAATAGGGTTGAAAATCAACCATTTCATATTTCTTTTCACCGTTCTCTCTCCATGATTTATAAATTGTTTTACCATCGTTCATTTTGTTAATTATCATTATTATTCACCCATTGACTGTCGGGGCTTTTAATAGCATTCTATCATTAGATACCAATAAAAGCGGAAATTCATCTTTCATATAAACATTAATCATTTGGTCTTTTTCAAAGAAAGCATACACTGGACTACTAAATTCAACAGTCGCAGGTTCTCCCATAGGAAATACAGGAGTAATTACTTCTTCGTATTTATTTGTTACATTTTCTCTTGAAGATACTGTTAAGAGATTTTTATTATAATCAAACTTATAGACACCGTTTTTTACCAACTCGCAACTTTTAATCGCTGATTGTAGTTGAAGTTGAGTTAAAGTAAATGCTCCTTCAAATTGGGATTTACCAAAGTTAAATAGTGTCTGTGGTTGTATTTCATAAACAACATGATTTAACATATTTTTAATCCTAACCAAAGCATCATTGTTCGGGTGATTGACTACTATCGGAATAGAGGCTTTCTTATTTTCACTACTAATTGAAATAAAATCTCCAACCTTAAGAGTTATCTCATCACCAAAAGTTTTTAGATATGGTAGTAAAGTGGTTGTATCAACAACACAAGTTCCTTCGTTTATTTCACCAGTTAATGCAATATCAAGTTTTACAAAGAAAGTATTATTTCCATTCCAAATATTTAGAGTATTATCTTTAACAATAAGCATTACATAAGAACCAAGAGAAGTATTACCAAAACCACTATTTGTGCTTCCTTTTCCCTTAACTTGAATACTTGTTAATGCCTTGCTTAGTTTATCGCTTTCTGTTGTAAATATCAAATTAATCCCTCACGCAATTCAGGAATACCAGTCCAAGAAACTTTACCTGCACCAACAGTTAAAGATTCCCAAGACTTTCCAACAAGTTCTGTATTAGTTTTACTGCTTAACAGTTCTGCTTTATACACAACATCGTTCTTCTTGCGTGTTCTTCGGGTTGTAATAATTTGATGGAGATAATCTCCCCAATTATGCCAGTTAGGTTTAGAACCAATTACTTCACCAGTTGCTCCATAATCAGCCTTTGAATGTGTAATGTAGATTTGGTCGCAGTTTAGATTCTTACACATCATTAACAATGAATAAAACGGAGCATTTCTTTTACCCCACTCAAACTTCATTTTTTGTGGTTTTCCAATTTTAGAACTTCCAGTTACATGAAGTGTGCAACAATCTAACCATTTATCAATTCCATCAAATACAAAGAGAACATCTTCTCCTGCTTCAATTCTTTCTTTTACATACAAAACAAAATCTTCGGAGTTTGCTTCGGACTTTTGAATATCTAATTCCCCATTATCATTTCTAACTTCTGGATTCCATAGAGTAATTCTATCTGTCATTTCATGGTTTTGTCGCCATGTCGGTTCGCAACCATCATCCCAATCTAAAACATAAATTTGTTTATCAGGGAAATCAAGGGCTAATCCACTCTTAACTGTTTTTGGTTCTCCCCAAATACCACAGATAAGACGATTATTTCTTGCTAACCTCTCGCTTGTTTGTTTCTTTAATTTATCTTGAAACAACAAAACTCTTTGATTGTTTGTTGTTTCATTCGCTACTGCTTTGTTTCCTGTATTGCTAGTTAATCCCATTGTTATTCACCATTCCTGTATTAAGTCATTTTCTTCTATGGACAAATATTGTCCTCTAATTTCACACCAAGCCATGACTAATTCTCTTAGTTGTGATAAGTTTTCACATACATAACGGGCTTCTTTAGAGCCAATATGGAGTTTAGTCCAGTATGTTCCTTCTTCATTATCATTCTCTTTCCATGTTATAAAATCAACTTTTTCTAAGTCAATCAAATAACTATTCTTTTTTAGTAAGTATTTATTTCCTTTTAAATCATTCATATTTTCACCCCCATAAGGGATATAGGCTTCGCACCTATATGACCGTCATTAACGCCAACGACTACACAATGATTGATTATTCAATCAAAACCAGTCAAAGTCCTCTTCAACTGCTTGTTCAACAACAACTGCCGAACCATGCTTAACTGTGCAATAAAGCCCAGTAACATTGATAGTTACGGGTTCAGCACCTTCATCAGTAATTCTTTGGCTTGTTCGTCCAACAACAATAACAGTAGAACCAATCCCAAAGTCCAGTTTCAAATGATTAGGAATCCAACAAGTTGTAATTCCGTCATTTTCATAATTCATTTCCGCATTCAAATCAGTTAGATTAATAATACGATTACCGTTCTTTGTTGGAGTCATATTCATATTAGTTACTGTTCCATCAGTAATAATATATCTCTCCTTTGTTGGTAGTCCTTGTCTATTAATGTGTGCTTTCTCCATTTCAACTAAAGGAACTAAATGATTTCCAAACTGTTGTCTTAAACAATCTTCATAATCAAAGTTTGACATATCACGATAAAGGTCATTTTCTTTATCCATGTCATCATTCATAGTTAAACTATCAACTGTTAGTTGTTTAGCACCATAAATGTCTGTTCCATTAGTACCTAATACACAAAGGAAATGAACCCATTCAAATGTATTAGGAGCAAAATCAACTCCGCCTTGATTCTTATATGAGAAGTAATAAGGCTTCATTTCACCAGTTCCCAAAGAACCATAAAATATACCGCTTCTTCTCATTTGTTCAGGAGGTAAAGGCTTACCGTAGTTATTATTTTTACCACCATTCATATAAACAGGGGTATTATCCAAAGGAATAAAGAAACGACCATCTTCGGTTTCTTCTGTTCCTGCGGGTAATGTAGTTAAAGTCTTTTCATTGTATTCATCGTTATGATAACGAGAAACAACCCATTTACCTAATGCGTTTTGGTTTGCTACTGCAACAATTCCTTTTTCAAGGGCATTATCAGCATCACGCATAAACTCTTCTTTTGCTTTCATTCTGTTATAAGCCATCATATCTCTTGGTGCATCTAAAGAAACAAAGAAACCAAATGCGGATTTATAAAAAGAATCATCACTGTTTCCTTCTCCATTTCCGTTATTGCCGCTATTTTGCGCTCTTCTTTGATTAGCAACATAATTACGCCAAAGACCCTTACCAATAGGGTTTGTTGTTTCAATGTTGTTTTCTGAACAAATTTCTTCGTATTTGCTCATTCCTTCTTCAGCACTTAAGCCTAATACTTCAGCACCTTTTATTATTTCGTTTTTCATATTTTCGTCCATATTTTCACCTTATTTATCTTATTTTGTTTTGTTTTGTTTTGTTTTGTTTT
>Ga0098043_1000089_pt1 | contig 29042 bp, 21 predicted proteins | sample 9B_taG_FD_92581 | JGI IMG/M metagenome (GOLD analysis project Ga0098043, IMG submission 92581) | Marine viral communities from the Subarctic Pacific Ocean - 9B_ETSP_OMZ_AT15188_CsCl metaG | ecosystem: Environmental > Aquatic > Marine > Oceanic | place: Subarctic Pacific Ocean | collected 2015-01-10 | reverse complement strand
GTTGGGTCTTCCTTACTATAGTTTAGTTTAATATTAGTGATACGGTATTCGTAGGTTGTACTTTTACTATTCCAGTTTCTCACTGTGGTCTTAAACCTTCTACCTCTGATAAGTTTCCTAAGTTGTTTGTTGTCTATGTTTTTCATACTACAAAGATAAGAAAATAGTATGGACTGGCCAAATAAATATAGTAAAATCTTTTGACACTATCCAGTTCTATTCCTTATTTAGAATCATTCTAAAAACACAAGATAATAATAGTCCCGTACGGCAGGGAGGGACCTATACATATAACACCAATATAGCCCCCATATATATAGCCCCTGCTTTAGCCCCCTAATTATGGGGGGCCTCCCCCCTGTCCGTATCCCCTCTTATATATGGGTATTTAGCGGCGGGTATAAGGGGGTCAGAGCCTTCCCCAAAATATTAGCGATTTTTTAATTTAGCCGCTAAGCCCTTAAAAAAAATTTTGGGAAAAAATTTCTAAAAATTGGACTTACCTTTATAAGGGAAAAATAGTATAATTATATATGAGTGATAAGGAACCAGAAATAGTAGAGAAAGGATTGTGGGACCACTATTCAGAACTACCTAATCCAGCATGGTACGAGTATAAAGAAAAAATGAAAAAGAAATATCCAGATAATATAGTTTATAATGAGGAAAAGGACAAGTTCGACGCTAACCTAAAACAATATCCCACTACAGTGGGTTCACAAAAGTTTGAACCTATAGTAGTTGATAAAAGTGACTCTCTCAAAGCAAACAAATATTTTCAATCCAGATTGGATGAACTAAAGGATGAATATAAACGTTTAGTTGAAGAATATAACTGGACAAGTTTAGTCTATAGTTCTACCTATAATTTTCAACCTATTTTAGGAGAACATTATCACTTATATGAAAACAAAAATAAGGATTTATTTTTAAGTTTAATTGAACCTAGTCAATGGAAACAAACCTATATAGGAACATTTAAATTATTGAATAATGGTAAATGGGAAAAGGTATAGGGGTTATACTTATGTTTTTCTTATTGTTTTTTTTGCACTTTATATTATTAATACCCCCGGGGGACCCGATATAGGGGATTTTTAGTGTTTCCCCTTCAACCCACCCGAAGGGTTAAACTTTAGAAACTTTTGCACTCTTCAAAGTGTACAACAATTTATGAAAAAGATTAGCGACAAAATAAAAGAATGGATTATTATTAAAACCATACCTATCTGGTTTAGAATTAAAAAAGCACCCCGTATTTGGTTTATTGATTAGTTATTCTTTAGCGCCTACTTGCCCCGACCGAACCCGACCCGACTTCGTCGGACCGGCGGAACCCGGACCCGTCCGTTTTATGACACCCGTTTTATATAGTCACTTGTATTTATTAGTAATGAAAGACCTAATTAAAAAAATATTAAAAGAAGAGAGGGACCTCGACAATTATAAACCTTCTTTTAGTGCTGAAGATTTTACTAACTGGGTAGACTCAGAATTCGATGTAGAAACTTTAGAAATGGTACAGTCTAAAGTAGAAGAAAGAATATCTTTATTAAACCATTTAATAGGTGTAGCAAATAGAAAAGAAATAAAAGGGTTTAGAAAAGACTTAGGTGAAGGAACAAGATGTTGGAAAGGATATGAAAAGAAGGGTATGAAAACAATGTTCGGAAAACGTGTTCCTAATTGTGTGAAAAAAAAGAAAAAGAAAAAATAAAATATATTTATAAAAAGTATAAAACTATTAGTGATGAAAAAAATTAAATTAAGAGAATCAGATTTAGAAAGAATAATAAGAAGAGTTGTTAAAGAAGACGCTGATAAGGATACTCCAGGTGGTAATCCAGAATATTTTTATGGTGATGGTTCATTAGATAAACTTAGAAAGTTTGCTGAAGAACAAGATTCAGAAATGTCTAGACAAGATATTATTGATGAACTTATAGGGATTTATTCATATTCACAAGATGGGTCTATGGATTTAGTTACTACCGCTTTAGAAAGTTTATTATATAGACTGGGTGGTTTTAAAGAAGATATGTCTGGTAGTAATTTAAACGAAGAAGGTATTATTAAAGAAGATGGTCATAGTGATATTCCTTCAGCTATAAGAAAGTGTAAACTAATTTTAGATGATGCTGATGATATTTTAGAAAGATTGGGTGAATTACAAGAAACTGGTGGAGAACTACCTAGTTGGTGGATGAGTAAAATCACCATCGCTGCAGACTACCTTAATAAAGCAGACGATTATATCAATACTAGCGGTAAGGTTTAAAATGGGACATAAAGTATTCATTCGACACACTTATATCTACAAATGTTCAAATAAAAAATGCAAAGAAGAGTGGAAAGTTAATGAAGCTGAAAATTTAGAGGTTTTACATTGTCCTTATTGTGGTAAAAAAGATAATGTAGAATATGTTCTAGTAGACCAAAGAGAAAAATACCAGAGAAGGTGGGAATAAAAATTATTTAGAAGACCACTTATCAATCTCTTCTTTTGAAGGCCAACCTAATAATAATTTACAATCTCGACAAACATATCTAACACCCCGTTGATAATCTATAAATCTAATATCTTTTTTTTGATGTGTACACTCACTCTGTATCTTTTTTAATTCTCTTTGATACTCAGATATTTTATTTATTAAATTATCGGCTTTTCCCATAACCTTATCGGTTTTTTATTTAATAACCTTTCCCTAAGATTTGTTTTTCTTATAATTTTTCCAATCTAACCAAAAACCAGCCATCACAGATAAATGCATAATTACTGATAATGTTAATTCAACCCAATCGTTATATGTTTTTAAATGTAAATGTATGTGACCTACAATCCAGAAAGGTATGGCGAATTGTTGACTATACCAAATTAAACTAAACACTATAAATTTTTTCACTTAGTTTATTTTTTATTAACAAAGTAACCAAAAGCCTCTCTATCCATTTTATAAGAAAATATTAGGCCTTTTACGAGTAGATAAGATATTTTTTTCATCATTATTGTTTAATTCAATTATAGATAATTATCATTTAAAAATCAATAATGTTACTTATCTTTGTAGTGTCCTTGAGACATAAACTTTTTTAAACAAAAATATTATGGAAATAGTATTAACAGTTTTGATTACACTTGGGGTCTTATCTTTAGTAGGTTTGGTTTGGGGTGTGTTAAGGTTGAACGGAAGGGTAGATAACTTGGAAGTTGCTAGATTAGATATTGATGATGACATTAGAACACTAAGAAAAGAATTAGAAGATGATATTGCTCATATTCATAGAGAAATGATTAGAGAGAAAGATGGGAACATTAGAAATCTAGATAGAAGGTTGGATAATGTATGGTCAGAAATACATAAATTATCTGATAAATTGAAGAGTATTTACCAAATACCCTAAAAACTAAACGTTATTTAAAAAAGGCCCGACAGGGTCTTTTTTATTTTACCTTATGTGAGGTATTTATTATAAACGATAAATGATTAATTTTAAATAATGGCGTTACTAACAAAAATAGATGGTATTCCTTTATACAGTACACAACAAGAAGCTTTGGAATACGCTGAACAAAATGGACTAACAGGAATACATACTCATGAGTATAGAGGTCAAACAGGTTATATGGGTGGTAAAGACCATAATAATGCTGTTACAGGACCCATATCACAAAGAAGAGCCAAAAGATTAAATTTTATAGATACAAAATATGTTGGTATTAAATTAGTTGAATTGAATAAATCAGTAGATGTTGTAACAACACAAATTGAAACCAGTGACACTCAAAGAACTGATATAATAAATTCTACGGAAGAAGAAAAACCAAAACCAAAATATAATGAAAAAGAAATCATAGACCTTGGTGAAGAAAAGAGTGTGCCTTCTAATTGGAGAACAATATCAGAAACAACAAAATTTGATGTAAATAATGATGGTACTGCACAAGTAAAAATAGTGTCACCACCTCTACCACCACAAAATCCAGGTCCTTGTTGTATGAATGATAACTATGAACATTTCATGAAACCACAATGGAATGGAAAATATGTTTGGAACGCAGTAGCTGGAGGTATATCACCACTAATACCAGCAATAGTACCACAAAGTATACCTTTCCAACCGCAGATAACTTATAACATAATACCAGCAGCAGGTGATGAATTTGTTTATGGTGTTTGGAATTGGAATTTAGAATCTGGAGCTTTAATAGGACCAAATACATATCAGACACCAAGTGGAGGAGTTCTTCCGTGGGGTCAAGTTAGTAGTGATTTTGGTTTAGCGAGTCCAGGAGATAATAAAAGTATTTACTTTTATGGTAATAATGTAATTAGTTGGTCGTACCAATATGTAAACTTATTATATTCAGGACAGCTAGCAACTGGGGGGATTAAGTGGGGTTTTAGTTCATGGTCGTTTCCAAAGAATATCTTTGGGGTTTTAGCTCATAATTTTCAAAGTGGAGCAATGCAAACACAGATAGATTGGAGTAATTCTTTAACAGCATATGCTAATTCGGGAGGGACAAATGAATGGGAAAATTATTATAATTTTGAATATGCCTTGCCAGCATCAGATAGTTTTTATGCTGACGGATATAACCAAGTACCACAATACGTAGTTTCTCCATCTTTACCCATACCATTCTCAAACCCATTTTGTCAAGGTAGAGCTTTAATAAATCCAGGGCAACCATATTATCCTAATCCATGGCCTGATAAGTCATTTACCAATTTTCCAAATGGACAACCTGTTCAAGGAGGTGGTAAATTAGATAAACCTAGAAGGATGGGGTGGGAAGGTTGGATTTTAAGACCTCATAATGTTAAATGGAATTGGGGAAATAGAGGTGCTTTTGAAGATATATTACATTACACTGTAGGTCCTTCAGAACAAGGTGTTGTAGGTACAAGTTTTACTAATCAGTGGAATACGTCAATAAGTAAAGGTAATGTTTTGGATGGAAAAACATGTTCAAACGGATATTGTGATTATCCACAACCATCACCAATATATGACCAAAGTACAAACCAATATATTACTGCACCCCTTATAAATTTTTATGCAGGACCTGATATAGGGTGGTCACAACTAGAACACCAAAAAGATTGTTGTTCGAATAGTCAATGGTTTCAAAACGCTAGAGTATTACGTAATTATAGTGAAGAAGTTTGGAATTTAATTGGTTCTCCTTTTAACGGTGGAAATAGATATCTAACTATAAATGAAGACACACCACAACAATATGATGTAGACCTTTCTTTTATGGGTTCAGATGATGGTTTTGGAAATCCAACACCAGGGCTAGTTGGTACTAATGGAAATGGACCACCTCTAGGTAGTACAGATGCAAACCAAGCTAAGTTTTCTTGTACTACTTTTTATACTTTAAATAGAATTTTACAATATATTAGTAGTCCTTCAGATTTTGAAGAAATCTACGCTCAAGATTTTGGTAATACTATGGCTGGACCTATTAATGGAACAGCTATAGGTAGAATGTGGTTTCCTGTACAAGCAGGTTATTATGATGCAAATGCTTTATCCTATGAAGATGAACCATATGAAAATATGTATCGTTTCAGTGATGTTGGTAGATTTTATGCCATGATTAATCTTTGCGGTCAAGCAGCAAATGAATCAATACAACTAGGTGAACTAGGTAATTTAGGAAATCCACCTATAGCACAAATAGATACAACAACTGGTGGTCCTGATTCAAAATTAAATCCAGGAATATTTCCATGGGGTCATTGTATAACTTACGCCTGTGGAAATCCAGAATACTCACCAAACTATGATTCAGCTACAACAGCTAATGGTGAGTACCAAATAAATTATAATAAATTAGGTGAAAGAGGTTGTGAAGCTCAAACACCTTGGGCACAACTACCACTTAACCATTATTACAACAATGTAACTTTTGCTGGTATAAAAGTTTGGTTTTTTGACGAATCAACAGGTAATATGACTAGTAAAATGTTTAGGAAATGGTCTTTTTCTAATTCTAATGAATGGGATGGACAAATACCAAGCACCTATGAAGAAGCTTCTGAATCAGCAATAGGATTTATGATGTGGTTAGGTCATAACAGTTGGGACTATACGGTTACAAATCCACCCGCTTTCCCTAATTCAACACAAGCTGGACTTTATGGTTCTTCTGTAGGTAGACCAGCTGCACGTTCTGGTGGTACAGGTGTAGAATATTGGGAACCTGTTAACGCTGATGGTTTTGGAAATCCAATAGACACTGGTCACTTTGTTTATTCCTTAAGTAATCAAACAGTAATGGCTAGTAGAAATGGCTATTATAAAGGTATAAGACCAAATTATAGTTATTTGGATGTAGCCACTCATTTATTAAAAATGGAAGAAGAATGGCCAATCAAACGTAAAAATCAATTTCATGACTATAATAATAGACCAACCGGTGTACCAGAATACATCGCAGGTGTACCAGTTCCAGGTACTTATAAAAGTAATAACCCACAAACTGGAATAGCTTTTGATTGGTGGGACCAAGGTCTTTATGGGAATCTTGAACCTAATGGGTACCCATATTTTTATCAGAACGCCAATATTCAAGGTGATTGTTGTGACATGTTCCCAGGTGAGGGAAATTGTAATCCATGGAATAATTACCAAAGTCCATACCAAAACGCGGGTAATCCAGGTACACAATACCTACCACCACCAACAGACCCATCATGGAATGGTTTAAAAGATGGCCCTGGAAACCCAGGTGGTGGAAACTACTGTACTCAGGGATATATGTTAGCTACTAATGAGATAACTTTTTATGGTCAATGTTTTAATTGGAATGGTCTTTATCCATACTATGAAAATAGATATATAAATTCATGTTTTAAAGAAGGTCAGGTTGGACAAAATTATGTATATATGCCAACGCCACCTGGTACTTATACATGTTTTAATTCTGGTGATGTTAGAGGAGTATTCCAAGATAGAACAATCGGATGTCTTTGTTTCCCATGGTATTCACATCCCCCGATTAAAGATTATTTACCACAATTACTTACAGGACCGCATTGTGAAGGTTGTAACGTTGGGTGTTGTACTAACGAATTTAATTCTGTAAATAAATGTGAGTATGTTTATCCACAAGGTTTATTTAAAAGTAAAAGAGATTGTGCTAGTGCTTACGCTAATGAACCTGTAGAAATACCAGTTCCATTCCAAATCACACCCGATAGTGATGGTACTATAATACCAATACCACCAGATAATACAGCTCATTTTCAACAAGTAGCTGAGACACCAGAAGGAAGAAGAAAAACTTACACATCACCATTAGGTGATACAACTTTTTGTAAGTTAAAACCTGAAGGTATTCCAGGATGTTTAAATCCAAGTGCCCTAAACTATTCTCCAGCTCATACTTTAGATTGTTCTGGTAGTGAAGCTTGGACATATAGAAATAGTTTTACTATAAGTGCGGGTTTAAATATAGATGTTGATTATGGTTGTTGTGTTTTTACTGTACCTGGTTGGGCGTGTAATGAAAATGTTGATGATAATAATGATGGTATGGGAGATTGTTTACAAACCTGTACATATGGTAGCATCCCTATCACCCTCAATCCTCCATTTTTTGGTCCCATAACTATTTATATGCCAAGTTTTGAAAGTAATAATTGTTATTCAGCAAAAACAGATTGTGAACAAGCAGGATGTGCATTCAATCCAACCAGTATACCGGGATACTCATGTGATTATCCAAATAGTAACTCAGGATGTGTACAAAATACTTTATTCAGTTTAGTCAATCCACCTACTCAAGCTCAATTACAAACAGGTGGACCATATTCTTCACTAACCCAATGTGAACAATATAATGGAGGTCTAGGTGCACCATTTTGTAACCCACAAGCTGGATACTATTGTGCGGGTGATGGTTATTTACAACCAGGATTAAGTATATTACCTTATAACCCACAAGCAAAAGTTGACGGTACCGATTCAAATAATTCAGCTAATTTCTTCCAGGATGGTTGTATATATACAACTAATTATTATGGACCACCAACAGGAGGAACTACCACTTATTCCAACCAAACCTACGGAACCCATACAGTACCAGTGGGTAGATTATATCCTACACGTGAGGATTGTGTAGCTGATTGTTATCCTTGTGTGGATACTGATGGGGTATTCCCAAATCAAGGGGTTCTAACAAATACTTATGGAGTTAATACTACAGGTTCAGGTAGTAGAGCACAAGATTGGTGTAACGCTGTTAAAGATGAGTTACGAAATCAATTTGGTAATTTCTGGACGGAGGCTGACCTTAATTCCGGACAATTTAATGACCCAAACCCAACAAATCCACCATCAAACTATTCTCCTAATTTTGATTCTAGCTGGTATTCTAAATATAAAAACTGTTGTATGGGTAGGATATCTGCCATTTGGAAATACAATTCAATTGAGGAAAATGCGTTAAAACAAGGGATTGTTGGTAGTAACGGGTCAATGACAAATTATCATAACCAACAATGTTGTTCAGGTTGGCAACCACCAAATCTTGGATTTGGTTATCCAATATGGGGTAACCAAATTAGGTGGGATTTTGTAGGTGCACATTGGACTTGTAATTTTAATACTAGTAGTCAAGACCGTACTGGTAATTATTCTGGTTCATTTGGTACTTCATCACAATCTTTTGAATTTGTACCAGGAGAAGGTTACCGACCAAAAAGAACATGGCCTTTGGGTGCTGGTAATAGTGGACCAGATGGTGCTTGTGAGGGTGAACCGGGTAAAATAAGTGGGGGTTCTAATAATTGGAACAACTGGGGGAGTGGAAGTGGATATAAAACATAAAATAATATTTATAAATAAAAAACATGGGAAGATTATCTAAACTTAAAAGAGAAAATATGAAAAAAGTTAACGAACTTTTGGATAATGGTCATAACATAAAATACCCCCAAAAAGAAAGGGTTTTAAAACCTAGTGATAATGTAACAAATGCATCACCAGAATTTGTAAATAAAATGAATAAATTAAAAGAAGGTGTAGAACCGGATAGTTATTATGTTATTACAAAAGCAGACCGAGAAAATTTAATAAATTTAGGTGGCGAAGCTAAAGAAATAGCAGAGGCATTACCTTCTTACGATAAATTTAAACCAAACTAAAAACATTTAGTAATAAACTTATATTTATATATAAAATAATATAACATGAAAAAGAATAAATTAACATTTAAAGAGTCAGAATTAGTAGATTTAATTGAAAATATCGCTAAAGATGTTAAATCACAACAACTAGAAGAACAATCCTTAAAAAAACAAATTAAAAGAGCATCTAGAGCTCAAAGAAAATTAGATGAAAAAAGATTTACGGAACTATCTAGTCAATTGTTAAGTAGTGGACTAATTCAAAGAGAGATAACTGACGTTGATTATAAAAAATATCCTAAATTAAATGAGTTATCTAAGGAAACATTAATGAAGCAAACTATTTACGCTGCGACAGCTTTGTATCTTTTACATAATTTTTATGTTTCTGGTGAAAATTGTGAAGAAAGAAAGGCTAATTATAAGTTAGATAAGTTAGATGATTATTTAAACATGTCTTTAGATAAAGTTTATGGTGGAATGTTATCGATGTCTAAAGAAATACCAGGTGGTGTTTTAAAAAGAGACGTAAAGAAATTTGTAGATAACGCTGAAAAATTAGTTAATATGTTATATGACCATAAATTAGCACAAAAACACTTTAAAGATGCTGGATTGAAAGACCCAATGGACCAATGGGCAAAATTAAATCCTTATAAAGCAAATATGTCGGAGTATGCTGCTGACAAAGTTATGGCAATCGTAGATGTAGATTGTCCTAAAGAAGGAGAAGAATCTACTGAAAAAGAAAAAAAGGGAGGAATAGCTAGTTTATTTAGGAAGAAAAAATCATTTAGAGTTTAAAAGTAAAAAGGTCCTAACGGACCTTTTTTTATGCTAACTTTCTTTTTCTTTCCCAGTCTTCTTTTGTTAATTTTACCCCATAAAGATAATATTCTTTTATTTTTTGTTCCTTATTAATAATAGCTGGACCTTTGTTATTATGCATTTTAAAAATACCTTTCATATTTGTAGCATATGTGATAGTTTTTGAACCATCTTCTTCTTCTCTAATAAACTCTTTTGTTAAAAATTCTGTCATAATATATTTTTTATAGTTTAAAAATAATAAATTTAATAAACAACATCAAGTTTTTATTAGTAAATAACTATTTATATAGAAAAAGAAATGAATTCATTTATATTATTAGAAACAGAGAAAAAAAGAATACAAAAATTATATGAGGCAACGACAGCTTCATCTAGTGGACAATTCAACCAACCCATGGCTTTTACAGAACCGGTAGAAGTTGTAGGTATTGAAACTACTATAGATGGTGGTGATAATTTACAAGCTGATTCTGTTGAATTAAACCTAGATGTTGAGGAATTGTTAGATTTACTAAACGTTACTGAAGACGAAGAAGAAAAAAGAATACGAGAAATACACAAAAAAAATTCTATAATTAAAAAATCTTAAATAATAATAAAAATATTTAAAAACACTAAAAAAGACTTCATTTAGAGGTCTTTTTTTATTTAGTGTGTTTATATTTATTGTATATGTATAATTTTAATAACACATTAAAAATTTATAAGGACTCTAATCGTAGAGCTTTTGCACAATTAATGATTAAACTATTAAAAGAAGTTTACGAACCTTTAAATAGGTGGTCAAAAATTGAAACTGAAGCTTGTAAAACGTATAGAGCTGGTGTCATTGACTATGATAATGATGAAATTATGTGGTCACCATTAAATAAAGTGGATGCACACATATTTGTTTTAGCTTTAATACTTAATGAATTGGAAAAAAATGGTTTGGAACCCGTAAAAAATGGTAAACTAGACCTAAATGTACTTTTTGAAGCTTCAGAAGTTATAAAAAATGACTTTTTAAGTGAAAATGGGCAATTTTATAGTGATGTTTTAGCTTTAATTGAAAGAAGTTCGGGTCCTGGAGATAAAAATGAAGAATCAGCGTTAGAATATTTAAAAAATATAGAAACTAGACCTGGAAAATGGTTAAGAATGTGTCCCGGAGACGAAAGAGACGTATTTCAAGGAATAGACTTGATAAAAATGTTGGATGATGGTACAGAACTCACTTTTCAAGTAAAACCATTTAGAGATGTTACTAAAGATAATGGTATTGTAACAGTTTCTGGTATAGGAAACGCTAAAGAATATGGTGTTGACTATCTAGTTTTAGTAGGGCAAGGAAAAAACAATGGTAATTTTCTATTAATTAACAATAAACCAGAAGTTAAAGGTAAATATAGCTCTTACATTTTTCCTGAAAATTTGTTAGTACGTGATTCTGGTAATATTGTAGAAAGTTTTCACATATTTAAAAAAATATTTATTTTATAACTAATTATGGCTGAAGTAACTAGAAAAAATATAATTTTTACCCCAATAGTAAAATCAGCTATTACAATTACTGAAGAAACTATAGACGAAAAAAATCTAGATGAAATATTTCCAGAAGTAGATGATAGTAAAAGAGTTGGGTGTGTAGACATTAACGCTCTTAATTTATGTTCTGATTGTGTGGGGTGTTATAATGAGAATAAAATTCCTGTTAGAAGTAATACTTCATGTTGTGAATATGAAAAATTTAAATGTACTCTAGGTGCGGATAGTAGGTTATGTGTAGAAAATGGAACTTACTTAGGGGGGTTCCCAAATTTAACAACAGCCATATTTAACGACACACTATGTAATAGTGGTCAAACATGTTGTGAATTTTTTTATGACGGTGAATATAGGGGTGATTATGATTTTGATTCTGAACTAGGTGTTTGTAGTGACTATAATCCAGAAACAGTAAAAACTGGACAAATAGGTACAAATGGTAGTTACGACACATTAAAAGCATTCCAAAACGCTATAACTGATGGAATTATGTGCAATTGTTTTTCTAGTGAACCTAAAATAAATCCACTATTTAAATATGGGCAAACTCAAAAAAGAATTTTATACAACACAGAAGAATGGCCTGAAAAAACCGTTGAGGATGGTAAAAATAGTTATGTACAGATAACGGAAAATATTACAAATCACCCACCTAATATTTATGTATATTTTAATATATGTGGTTACCCAAAAAATATTAACACATTTAGAAAACCAAATGCTCAAATCTTAGAAAGTAATAGTGGGATAATTAATAATACATATAATAATTTTTACGGTGAAACACCAAAAAAAATTATGGAAGAAAATACAGATGTATTCACAATACCAAACGACGTACCTAAAAATAAAAATGAATTCAATGATGGACTTAAGGTTGGTGAAAATATTATTACAATTACTTGTGCTAATAATAAACAAATAATTTATAAAGTTTGTGTACCACATCAGACAGTCCCATATGAAAAAACTTTTTGGAAGACAGAATACTTTAATTGTGATGTTGATAACACAAAATGAATCAATAAAAACTAAAAATAACTTTGTGGTTTAATATATTTTTATTATCTTTGTAGTGTAATTAACCTAAAAAAATATAAAAATGAAAAAATATCTTTTACCCCTACTAACAGTTTTAATTGTTTTTACTTCTTGTCAGAAAGAAGACGACCTACTCCAACCACTCCCACAAAATCCAACAAATAATAGTTCTTGTGGCACAAATACATTTAATGGTGATACTTTACAACTTGATACCACAATCTTTATAGATACTATTAATATTAGCACATTGGGTCCGGATTCTTGTCTTATATCTTCACCAGATTTTGTTTGTTTAGGTAAAGAATACGATATAGTATACTCAACGTTTTCATTTGAGTCTTATGATACGACTTATTCTTTTGAACACTATAATGATGGTGAGGTTAGTTTTTATATGGATGGTACAGACACTTTAACGACTAGAGTTTACCCTAGAAATGGTTATACATCACAAACACACTCTATGAATATGTCATCACCAGTATCTAAATTTGCGATTAGAACAACAAGTTACACACCAGGAATTGTTACTTTAGGTTTATCATACACAAATTGTTTTGGCATCACAGTTGATTGGGATGTAACAATGCAAGTTTTAGAATATGTAAGTGGTGACATTGGTTTAAAAGTAGTTAATAGTGGTTACTCTGGACCACACCCTTCTTGGAGTGAAGGGCCATGGAATTCATACTTATTTATACAACTTAGAGAAAAACCATAATACTAAACATACATTTCTAATTTTAACCATATCCCAAACTCAATGTTTGGGATATTTATTTTAAAGAACTTATTATAATACGATGTAATGGTGATTAACTAAAATTTAAAAAGGTTGAATATTAATGGCTAAAATTAACGAATGTAGATTATGTACTGGACTAGGAGATGGTGTGGTAGCATACCGATACTCCCCATCAGAATTTCAAATAGACGCGGACTGTATATACGGTTCGGAAGAAGAGTGTGAAGCGATAAATAACCCAAGAGCAAGCTATATAAGCCCAGCTGAATGTTTGGTTTGGTTTAATGACAATGGTGCAGAAGTTATCGATGCTGCGGGCAACTATCTATTTCAAGATATGTATGCTCAAACAAATCAAGTCGGTCCGATACCAACAGTTTTAGCTGGCACCATTAAACCCACCAATTCATACGCTTCTCCTGGTGACATACGTTCAAGGCTTTGGGCTTATGATTTAACCGGTAATACCCTTTATTATGTAGATTCTTTTACACATGAAGGTTCAGATATCGCTATATCATCACAAAAAATGTTTGTTGGTTGTGAAGCACCTTATCAAGTCCTTGGGCTTCCTAACTCGACTACAAAAAATGCTGCTATAATTAGTTATGATTATGATATTACAGGTAATGATACCACTACCTTTAGTAAGACACCAAAAAAAGTATATAGATTTGTTGATGAAGATGGTTATTTACTTTTTCAACTGGCTAATGGTCAAAAGGCTTCTATTGCTGATGGTACATCTGGACTAGGTCAAGGATTAGCTACCATATCAGATACTGAGTTAGTAATAGATGATACTTATGGTAATATTTATTACGCTGATTTAACAAATATATGGAGTGGTAATAGTATTTATACCGGTCAACAATCTGGTCTACCCGTACACACTTTCCCAGCCTCCAACTCTATAGATGTTAATGGTAACGCTTACCTAGATTTAAATACTGTGTCTCCACAAGGTGGACCTTACGCAGCACAAGAAACTGAGATAACTAAAATATGGGAACATTGTACATACGAAACCAACCAAAAAATATACACTGTTGTTGCTAAAAAAATAATAGGTTTAAATGATGTACCACAAGGACCTGGATTACAGAAGGTTCAAGGTGATATGAAGTTTATACCTTCTGACCCAATATTAAGTGGTGACCCAAGTGTTGTTGTTACGTTTAAAAAATATGGTATTTTAGATGCTACTAATTATGAAGGTTGTCCTCAAAATCCAGGTTATAATTCAGGACCAGGTAGTAATTGTATGTTATACATTGGAAGATTTAAATTTCCTACAGATACAAATAATATAGATATACAAACATTTGCTGATGTTTTTACAGATGACCCAACTTCTTCAGGTATAGCAAGTGTGGAAAATTCACCAGCACAAGGTTCTATTAATATAGTAGAGGATTCAGGTACAGGAACATTATATTCGTTCTCTAGAAATTACAGATGGGAAATAAATCCTAACACACTAGACTACTCCAATCCAGTACAAGCAGAATTTAGGTTATATAATAATTCAGGTATTGGAACACAATTAAATTGGTATTGGGGTGTAGGTGAAACAAACAGAATGAACTTTAGAGGTGGTGCACAAGCACCAGATTGTTTAACCACTAGTGCATATACATACAATTGTACTAATACTGGTTGTGAGAGTGTTTTAGGTAGTAGTGGTGCTTACGAAACTTTTTCAGCTTGTTCTGCAGACTGTGTTTCATATTCATGTACAACATCATGTGATTGTGTAACAGGTACCACTTTGGATACTTTTGGAATTAGTGATGGTTACTTTGGTTACGACTCTCAGAACCCAGGGGTACACCTATCGGAATACAGATATGCATCTAATAATCTAGTTAATATCCAAAGTACTAATTTAGGTGATAAATGTGCTTGGCCTATATATCCAGGAATTTCAATATACCCAGGAACCACGGGTGATTTTGAACTTGATTATGGTAAAGGGTCCCTTTATCAAATAATTTCTCCAGACTTCATGGTTATGGGTGTTAATGATAGTAATAACCAACAATCTTCTTGGGGAATCAATGGTACGAGATTTTGTTTAAATGATGATTGTACAAACTTTGTTGATTTAACAGGAACAGGACCAAGTGGTGTAGCTAGTGGTTTCTGGGGTAGTACAGGTGATTACCTTTACAATTCTAGATTAAATAGGGTTGGTGTTTTTCCAAATAATATAGATACTCACGCTCCATCTTTTACTAATCTTCTTCAAACACAAAACGATTATACTGGTTCATTTGTTTTAAATTATATTGCTAGTCCATCTCATATTGCGGCACACCCACAATTAGGTCCATTAGCACAAGGTTACGGTGGTGCTGGTTGGAAGGGAATAGCAAGACAAATTACCGTTACAGGACAAACAAAAAAAGTTTATTATATAGGTGTAGGTAGTTCTGAGTACTATAGGATAGGTATAGACGGTGTAATTCAAATAGATACATCAAGACCTTCAATAGCAAATAGAGGATTTAATCCTAATTCACAACCAGTTGGTGGTATGGGTACTAGTAACCAAGATGTTATAGATGCTACAGGTAGTGGTAATGAAAGTAGTTTATGGTGGATGCATAGATTTGAATTAGAACCTGGAGACCACGGTATTACTGTAGAGATGTTTGCTATGGCTAGTCAGGACAATCCTAAGTTATCAACTACTAATCTAGCTGTACCAAACGCTACTAGATATAAAGCTTTAGGGGTTGATATAGTTGGACCTTTTGATGTCGGTACCTATGATGATGCTACCTCTATCACAAATAATCTAACACCAGAAATATATACAGCTAACACACTATTCTCAACAAGTGAATTAGCTGAACCATCAAATATAGCAACCACCTGTAATCTAGGTCAATGTTACTTAAGTACATGTTATCAAGTACATTACGCTCAACAACCAATACCATTTACTGTATTGGGTAGTTTAATGTCAGAATATCCAGACCCTTACAGGGTTGCAGCGGGATTAGGGGGCCAATTTGGTTGGGAAAACCCAGCTTTAGACCCTATTACATTACCTAATGGTGGTATTTATGCTCCAGCTGGATGTGGTAATGCGGGTGTTCCATGTGTAAGTATGAATGAAAAACCTTATTACGCACCCAAAACCAATGGTGTGCAAACCACTCATCCAGGTACTAATACACTAACTAGAGACTTACAGTGGAGCACAATGGGTTACGTGACCGAAGACCCAACTAATACTCCTTATGCTGGTTTACCAGGTGCTGCTAGTTCTTTAACAGTTGGTGGTGGTGGTTGGCGTGCATTTATTCCAGCAGGTGGACAGAATCCGGACCCATGTGAATCACCTAATGTGTCTAGTTTCTGGGGTGCTGGAGATACATATCAATTACAAGGGTCAACCCTGAAAGTACTGGGTATCAACCCAAACAAACAATTCAATGCCGGTAGTAGATGGACAGATATTATAGATTGGTTGAATAGTGAAGGTTTAATGGTAAGTTCTGTAGCTGACCCAGGAACTAATAATTATCCTAATATAGATTATAACGCAACGTTTTGGCAAGTAATGTACGCTATGGCAGATTACTGGACAGCTGCTTTTCCTAATGGTGCACCTAATGGTAATAATCCTGGAGGACAATCTACTTATTCCTTTTCTCCAGGAAATGCTGGTGGTCCTTTCTTCACTTATAGTTGTTATAATTGGTGTGATTGTGAACAATCTACAGCAATGTTAGACACACAGGTAAATAATTGTGGTGCGTTACAAACATCAGCAATGTTAGAAAGCCCATATGGTTTCTTAGGTAATGGTTTTCAAGCAAACACATATCATCCTGCTCAATTTTCTAACCCAGAGTGGAATCCTGTTACAACATATTTCCCAGCACTCAATTATGATATATATTATCAAAGAGATTGGATATATGATGCTCTTTACGGTGCTTGTGTAACAACTACTGGTTGTACAGTGCAAAATACCCTTAATTTCTCTGGTGGGTGTGTACCAATAGATGGTACGGGTTACACCAATAATAATGTATACGATACATTAGCTGATTGTGAGGAAAATTGTGGAAGTGGAACAACAACTGGAATAACATACTATGAATGTACGGATAGTGGGTGTACAACAGCTTCAACGGTAACACCGTTTACCTCGTTAACTCAATGTACTGGAAGTTGTATATCTTATAATTGTACAACTACGGGTTGTACTGAATTTAATCCACCAGCAAGTACAGCAAATATAGGTTTAGCACCTAACGCTTATGGTACTGGTGGTACGTTTACAGATGCGAGTTTATGTTATAGTTCTTGTACATCATATAATTGTGGTAATTGGGGTTGTTCACAATATGTAGGGACCGGTGGTACATATTTAACCGAAGCCTTGTGTACGGGAAGTTGTATATCTTATGAGTGTTTGGATAATGGGTGTGTTGGCTATGAAGGTAGTGGTTATACCTACTCATCAACAACAGATTGTCAAGATGTATGTGTTTCATACGAATGTACAACAAACTGTTGTCAATTATGGAACGCACCATTCTATGGTACCGGTGGAACCTTCTTTGATTATACTAGTTCAGCAACTTCGTTAACTGATTGTCAAAATGAATGTGTTAGTTGGGGATGTAACCCACAATTAATATCTCAGGATACGGATATATTTGCTTATTATGACACAACCTCAATGGGATTCAATCAAGTTCTAGAGGCTTTTGCGGGTGTAAGTGCTTGGACACAAACTTTAAATAATTGGTCTGGAAATATAAGACATGTCTTAACAAGTGATGAAAGATGGTTATCTTGGGGTAGTATACCTTATACTGGAGTATTTACAGGGGGTACCTATGGGGTTTCATCTACATATGTTTCTAACACCGTGTTACAATGGGCCTATAATGAAGGTATTGAAGATATATGGTGGACCCAAAACAATTCAGGACAAACTACCGGACTTTTTGATAATAGTGGGAATGCTGTTATTACAACAGGATTACCAGACCCAGTACCTTATTCATCTGATATTTTAAATATAGTATTTCTGGATGAATCAAACCCTTCATATACCCCAAGCGGTTCTTATCCTAATAACGAAACAGATTTCTTTATTGACCCACAATATAATGCCGCATCAGGACCTGGTGCAGGAAATCCAGGTACCCAACACTGGCATCCTACAAACAAATTTAAAGATGATTATGATGGATATACAGTTACGTGGAATAATGTTACGGCTAATACCGCTGACCTAAAATGTTTCATATACCCAACTGGAGTTATGGGAGGTTTGATTAACAACCAGGCACCTACATATGGTGGTATTTCATACGGTTCGGCCGCATACAGTCAACTAGCATTAAATGTTGTTGCATCAATAGATGAAGGAAACCAAACTGACGGTTTTGGTAACCCAACACCAGACGGTACTTGGACACTAGGTACAAGTCCTCGACCAGCTGCATTTGGTGGTGTACTAGGTGGAACACCAGGTTTATGTCCAGTTGCTAAGTTAACAGCTCTAGAACTACCAGTAAATCCTTATGTAGACGAGGGATACGGGTATCTAGTAAGAAAAGGATGGGGGTATAACGTTACTTTCCCAACATTTACTAATTCACTATTCCAAAATGATTTAGAATCTTTCTTGACTCAAGGTACAGCTATAATATTCCCAGCTTCAGGAAATACAGGTTGTGTATCAGCTTGTACTCAACCAACCGCTCAACTACCTTATTCAAGTCAAACAGATTGTCAATCAGGTTCTACTGACTGTCAATACTTTACTTGTACTGATACTGGTTGTGAATTGGTACCTTTTGGTACAGCTAGTACATTTAGTACTTTATTTGATTGTGAACAATCTTGTAAATCTTGGAATTGTAGTAATGTAAGTGCAATAAGTTTACTTAATCAAACTAGTCCTTGTGAAGAAATGGTTGGTACTGGTGGTACGTTCTCACTTGAAGTGGATTGTTTATCACTTTGTACATCATATGAATGTTTTGGTTATGATGTAACAACAGGGCCACAAAATTGGGGTTGTCAATCTATAGGTGGTACAGGAGCTACATTCCCTACTTATTCAGCGTGTAGTGCTGATTGTAAATCTTGGGAATGTTCATCACCTTGTAGTGGTGGCACAAATAGTGGATGTACACAATTTCCATATACGGGATTAACTTATTCTTCAGAAACTGAATGTAATACTAATTGTGTTCAAACTTGGTGGTGTACACCAGAAACTACAATAGACCAATGTTCTGGAAGAACCTTAACAAACTTTATTGTCAATACTAATATTGATGGTTCACCAGGATTACAAAGTATTGGTGATGCAATAGCCAACCCAAATAATGGATATCAATTTACTAATTTAAGTACATTAAAATATGAAGATGAATATGAATGGAATACTACTGGACCAAATGGAGCAAATTTAGCATACCATAGTAATACATGTATTGGTCCTTCTGGATATTTTGTATATAAAATAAATTATATAGAGTCTGACTTGTTACCTGGAGGTCCTTGGTACACATATAATGATTTTATACAAACAGCTATAAGCACTGGTATAGTTCTAGTTAATTTAACGTTGAGTTGGGTTGATGTAACAAACGCGATAGCAAGTTACTATCAAGCACCAACTAATATGAATTATACACGTATAGTAAAACAAAGATGTGAATGTGAAGATATTGGTTGTGGGGTACAATGTGAAAACGGATTATACCCAACAGTACCAACTAGTTGGACGGGACCTTTTACAACATCTGGTGACGCATATACTACCTGTTGTGCAAACACTTGGGATTGTACAGAAGGTTATGAAATAAGTTCTTGTAGTGGAAGAACAAATATAAATGTAGGTGTACAATATAGTAATTCTGTAGAAGCTGTTAACTATGTTTCACAAAATCTACCAAACGTAGACGTTTCTACATTATATTATGAATCAGATGTGTTAGTTAGTACATTAACCAATCCTTGTTTAGGTCCAAATGGTGGGCCATTAATGAAACTACAGGCTTTTGATTATCCTACATTAAATAACGGTATTAGTTATGGGCAATGGAACTACTTTATACAGGACTTAATTGCACAAGGTTTATCTGGTGTAAGTTCAGGTATGAGTTGGGATATAGTTAGTCAATCATTATTTACTGTTTCTGGAACAGCTCTAGACGCATGTGTATCACCTTGTAGATGTATAACTGTTGATTGTGATTGTTTTGAAGTAGAGGGTAGTGGGGGTACATACTCAACTGAAGCTGAATGTTTAAGTGCATTAACCAACAATACAGGACCATGTGATTGTGATAGTGTTAGTGGTACTTCTTGGAATTGTTATGATGAAGGACCATATGAACCTACTTGTGGTACAAAACCAAACATAGGTTTATTTGGTACAGTTTATGATGTGGTAGATTTCTATAGAACTACTTTACCAAATCTTAACTTTAACGAAAATAGGTTTACCCATACAACTGGGATTGTGGCTAATACTTTAAACACGTATTCTATCTCACCATTAACATGGAATGATATGTGGGTTAATATGAGTGCAACTACTTATGACTGGATGGATTGTTTCCACGAATTTAATAATTTAACATATGCACCTTATTATAGACCATATAAAAATATTTGGTGGATTGCTCACCCACAATTAACTGGTGGAAATGGTGTCTTTAATCCAGCTTCAGGTTATTGGGAATACCCAACATGGAATGATTTCTATGGTGCAGCTGTTGCAGCGGGAGCACCAGTAACTACTTTAATGTCTTACTCATCAGTTTGTCAAACTTTAGATACATACTTCAATCCTGGTGGAACTAGTTACCAGTGTATGACAAGATTTGAGGATTGTTGTAGTAGTGACGATTGTTACTGTGTACAACAATGGGGAACCGGTGGTACATACGCTACTGAAGCTTTATGTGAACCGGACTGTTGTCCAGTTCCAGAATCAGGTTATACATGTTCCTATGGTTTCTGTGTACCAGCAGCGATAACAGCAATACCATTCTTCGCAACACTAAATGATTGTAATAATTGTCTAAGTGACCCTAATTGTACAGCATATACAGAATGTGTACCAATAACATATGATTGTGAATCGGGTACTACAACAAGTACTTGTTCAGACTCTCCACCGATAGATACAATTGCACCGGGTACATTAGGGAATCAATTAGGTATACCATTTACAACAAACCCAATTACTTATCCGTTTAGTAGTGATACTTTAACAACAAATTTAGGGTTACTTACTCCTTTTGCACAATCAGAAAATGTGTTTACAGACCACGTGTATTGGGACGCTAGTGTACCGTATAGTTCAGCTACTTATGAAATAAATTCTGTAGAATATACAAGTGGTCAATTGACTTTACCAACTGATATATGTATAGGACCAAACGGTTATCCACAATTTAGGTTAATGAGTATAGGTCATGAATTTGTTAATAATGGTTTTGAGTATAGTACTTGGGAGGCTTTTGTTAGTGTAGCTTCAGCATCACCATATAATTTTAATATTAGTGTATTAACTACAGCTTCTGATGTTTCTAGTGTATTACCACCTGGTGTGACTAATGGTTGGAATGTAACTATTGAACCTTGTTTATGTACAGATATAGATTGTGGGTGTGTACCCGTAATAGGTTATCCGTTAGGTCAGTACAGTACTTCAGGACTATGTGAACAATTCTGTTGTGACCCAGAAGTTACATATGATTGTACAATTAATGGTTGTGTAGACCCGGGTACTGGTTTAGGTGCTTATACTGGATTTAACGCATTTAATTTATGTGCGTCTGATTGTCACGAGTGGAAATGTAACGAATTACTACCACCAGATTGTGAGTGTGAGTGGATAGTGGGTACTGGTAATACCGGTACTAATGTTTATCCTGGAACTCCAGCTGGTTATTATTCTTGTAGTACTGGTTGTTGTGAAACAGTAGTCATCCCACAATGTCCGATATTATTAAGTGTTAATGATAGTCCAGTGACATCGGATGCTGGTATATACTACTATGATATGAATTCAAATATATCACAAGCTATATTTACAGACCCTGGATATACGTTCCAAGATGTATCATACTGGCAATCACCAGTTTTACCAGTCACACCACCAGATATGTTAGTCTTCACATATAAACCAGATGAAATAAAAGAATGGTACGTAACATCGAATGTTATACCAACACTTAATAGAACTATAAATTTAAGTTTAACTATAGGTAGAGGTTTAACTAATGTTACTCAATTTAAGTTATTAAGTGCGAACTTTGATGTCTATGAAATAGATTTAGTTAATAGTACTAACACAACAGCAAACATAACTTCACTATTCTCACTACCAGCTGGTTATAAATGTACCGGTGATATAAGTTTTGATAGTAATACTAATTTAATGTTAGTATTATATGATAACGCAACAACAGGAGTTGCAGTACCAACATATAAACTAGGAAAATATAATTATAATGGTATTCTTTTAGATGAATATACTATACCTCTTGGGTTCTTAGATGGTATTGATAATAATGTGTTTGATGGTATAATTTGTAATGTTGGCCCTTCACAATCTATATATGTTGTTAGAAGAGATGGTAAGATATTTGAAGTGATACAAACACCTACTTTAAGTATTGCACCGGTACCTTATCACGCTCAAGGTGCTTTAAATAACATCTCATCTACTAATGATGTCACAGGTGCTGAAGGTATGTGTGGTTGTAATATAGAGGTACCAGAAACATATGATTGTGTGCAAATAGCAGGTAGTAATACAACTCAATGTATAGACCCAGGAAATGGAACAGGTCAATATACGTACTTAACAGCATTAGCAGGTGGATATCTATCAGCACTAGATGAGTGTGAACTTAATTGTGTTAACGACTGTACTTCTTGGTCGTGTGTAACAGAAACAGTTTTCAGTCAAAACAGTTGTGCTAACGATACTCTAATACCATTTGGAGGTGCTAATAATTTAACTTCAATGTTTGACTGGTTGTCACTAAATGGTATTTTAACTACTTTTGCGGATTATCACTACGAACAGTCAATACCAGGAACTGGTGGACCTAGTTGGTTATGTACAGGGCCTAATGTGGGTGGTTATATGAATCTGATTCAAATCATAAAATGTCAAACTTGTCCAGACCCAGCAATGCAACAAAGCTTTACTAATTTTGCAGATTTCATCAGTACAGCTAATAGTTTAGGTATACCATTAGCTATGGGTCAAACATTCCTTCAGATGCATCAGCTAATTCTTAATCACTATAATCCAACTACAGGACCATTAAATCAAAATTCTACTATTCAAATAGCAGGTGCTGCTTGTACCTGTCAATCAACTATTAATCATTATTGTGTTGAAATAAGTGGAACTAGTGGTTACGTAACAGAACAAGAGTGTTTAGATAACTGTCCGGATAATACTCCAGCAGCATCACCATGTAGAAGTATATACGCGATACCTAGTTGTAATTTTGGTCCATTATATAATGATGAGGTTGAAGCTTTAACACAAACAGTAAATTGTTGTGTTACAATAGACGGACTAACACCAACACAAGGAATGATTGGTTCTGTAATCCAAGACCCGAATACTGGTTACAAATACAAAGTTTCACAAGTAGACCCTTGTAGGTCAGTAATGGGATGTTCATGTAGTCAACCATATAATTATGTAACTACAACTTGTGGAGAACCAGGTCCAACACCAAGACTAACACAGTCTAATAGTTGTTTAGACCCAGGATGTCCTGAAGGACAAGTATTTAATTATAACACATGTACATGTGGTATGGAAAGTGGTCTAACTGTTTTTAAAGGTGATTCAGCTCACATTTCAGTTATGGTTTCAGACTTCACTAAAAAACCACTACAAGAAGTAACATCAGAGGTTGGAAAACAAAAAGAATTGTTAGATAATAGTGATGTTACAAATTGTACTTCAGATATAGGTGAAGGTGGTAGAGTCTTATATGGTGGTTGTTTAACTAAATTAGGTCATAATACTCATCAGTTAAGATGGAATACTCAGGAACAAAGTGGTAATAAGAGTACATTTACTTGTGTAGAGGGCCGTTGTATTGAATTAGTAGGTAATAGTGGTGGATTCACTACGTTAGTTGAATGTTTACAACACTGTGACACTATTGGGGGTGACGGTTCTAGACCTTCATTCCTTCCACCAGTAGACCCTAGAGTAATTGATGAGGCTAACTGTGAAGTACCAGTACCAAGAAGTAATGTTGGTCCAACAACTAACGCAGTTACTAACACAGTTACTGTTAATAGGGGTTATGTGTGTCAATCAACACTAAATACTTTAGTTGGGGAATATCAAAAAGCTTGTGTACCTTTAAGTAAAGCGGTGACTAGTGATGATTCTGTAAATTATGATAGTCTACAAGCTTGTTTAGATGGTTGTGGTGGATGGTTTAACTGTAATGTTGATAACGTAGATGTTGATGGTGTAAAATTACCGATAAATAGTACAGCACCGGTTGTTATGGCGTGTGAAAGTTTAATTATGGATAGTACAAATCCAATAACAGTAAACACAATTAATACAAATTGTTGTGATGGTACGGATATTTGGTTCCCACTTTATAATGTATTTGGTATTAATAAAGTTATAAACAGCACATTAAGTTACACTAATAGAAGATTATCATTGTTAATCAGTAGTGATATATGTACTGTATCTGAAGAAGAAACTACGTATACTAGACAAGGAATCACACCTATAAGAAACGGAATTTCAGTTCCTGTTTGTGGTAATGATAGCCAAATTAAATATATAGATGGTGAACCATGTTACCCAACAGTTGCAGAAGCTTTATCAGATGCAAGTACTAGAGGTTGTACGGGTTACCACACTCATATGGTAGAAGGTAGATTGTGTTATATGGCTTGTACTTCACATTCACAAGCAAATGCAAGAATGACTGCGGGTGGACCTTGTATTTGTAGAGAGTATCAAACACAACCAGATGGGTCTAACAAATGTATAAGATGGAGTCCTCCTGGATGTGGTGACGCTCCATTTATGACAGCCGATGAACCTACTAGAATGGTAAGCACACCAGCAACACGTGTAAACACACCAACCGTAACTAGAACTTCTACGGGAAATAGTTATAGTAGTGGTGGAATGTCATCTGGAGGTAGAACATCTTCTGGAGGTGGTGGTGGTTATTAAAAAATATGGAAAAGAAAAAACTTACATATAAACAAATAGATAAAAGACTTGACCTTCTAATTAAGAAGGTTAAGACTTTATCTGAGATGAAAAAGAAAAAAGTAGAAAAGATACTAGTCTAATGACAAAAATTCTTTTATATTTTTTAGTCCTATTTCACCATTTAGGTATTTTAGGGTTTTTAATCTCAGTTCCTCTATTAGTTATAAACGAACCATTTTGGGTGTGGTTACCAGTTAATACCTGGATACTACATTTAATATTTTCTCCAGTTTTGGTTTGTCCTTTAACAATATGGGAAAATAAGTTAAGAAAAAAATTAGGGTGGGAAAAGATAGACACTTTTTTTAAACATTATTATATTAGACCTTATAGAAAATGGCAACAAAAATAATCATATCAGAAGAACAGTTGAAAAGAATCGTTAACAAAATTAATGAGGATGATAACTGGTGGGAAAGTGAAGGTCCAGACAAATGGGATTTACTAGAAAAAGATTTAAGATTTGTCGTAGATAAGATTATAGATAAACACAAATCAAACTGGGGTGATGACCAGTATGCCGTAATAGGGGCAATCGAAGAAATTTTTCAAGGAATGTTTGCGAAGGTAGGACGCTAAACTAAAACAACCTCAACTCTACAGAACGAAGTAACCATATTTCTATACTGTTCATAGTGGTCCCATAAAGATTCTATAGTTTCCATTTGGTCTTCATTATAATTTCTAAATGAAACTAATTTATTTCTTGTACTTTCTGGGAATAAAGATTGTATAAATGGTTCTTCATCTGGAAGATTGTCATAATCCACAAAATCTCCCGGTGCTATATTATCACCATCTTTATCTATAAGAACTCTAATATCCCAACAAGCGTAACCTTGGTCACCAAAGTTTGCTGATTCATCATATAAATAATCAAAACCTACAGGTTCAACTTTAAATTTTAAGTTATAAAACCCCATCTCATTAGTTACCATCCAAGGAGCTTGTGCAAAATCAGTATTCTCTACACCACCTAACCATTCAATAACTAATAAAGGGTATACCACATCCGCTACATTATCAAAAGCTGCATCCTCACCGACAATGTCAAAATATTTTAAAACATTGTAATCTGCTTTACCTAATTTATCCCATTGTTTAAAAATAAGTTCTTTATATTCAGGTTTAACGTAGTTATCAAAATAAGGGTCGGTAGGATATTTTTGTTCCATTAAAGAATCAGCACCACCTGTATCAGCAATTGTCTTTAAGAATATAGTTAAAGCACGGTATCTAGAAGAATTTTTTATACTTTCCTTATCAAAACCACGGACCCCCACATTATTGTACAAACTTAAGTCATTAACCATCTTATTTAGTAGTCTTTTCTCTCTCTGGTTTGCATTCCTTGCAAAGTTAATAACATCTGAGGTATCGAATCCACCAAGTATATGAATGAGTGTAAAAAGGGTATTATCGAGTTCTTTGGGTAATTGTTTTGTTATAATATTTCCCTTATAATCTTCTAATAATATATCTTTAAATGTGAGTTCCATATTATATAAATATGATGTTAGATAAGGTTATTTCCAGAAAACTTGTACACAAATAATACCTAGAGCTAAAATTAAAGAAGTTAAAGTTTTTACACTAATACCTTCTCCCATAAATAACCAAGTTAAGACAGCATATGAACTAATCCCTAAAGCAAACCCTAGAAATCTACCAGGCCACAATAAACCATCAAAGTAAAGATAAGCGTATTTGGTTGCATGAATAAAACAATATGATATTATACTACCTAATGTAATAGATAAAATTATTGGGTGTTTCTCAAACCATTTCCATAAAAACTGTCCATTTGTCTGAAACCATATAATTGTCTGACCCAACAAAAAAAGTAATACAGCTAATAATAATTTATTCATAAATTAATGATAATAAAAATATATTAATATTTATAGTATAATATATATATTTATTATATGCTAGCAGCTAGCATTTAAAAGCTTTAATTAATGAAAAAAATAATTGTAAAAGAAAGTCAAATAGACAAAATAGTGAAGAATGTTGTTAATGAACAACTTTCGGAGGACCCAAACGCTTTTACTAGTGAGGTAAAAGATGTTTATTTTTATGGGTTAGAAAATTATTTTCCAGAATACAAAGGTAGAGACATAGATGTAACATATACAAATTGTTATGTTAACTGGAGATATGATATGGATGTTAGAAGTTGGGGCATTAAAGACGTGAGTATATATACTACTAGTGTTGTGATAAATGCTATGGTAGAAATTTATGATGAAGAGTACACTAAAGTAGAGGCAGAAAAAGAAATAGAATTGTTAGTTGATGATATGGGTGGTTTTAGTAGTGATGAAGAAGGTAAATGGCACTATGAGGACGAAATGTCAGATGATATAATGTCAGGCTCGGTTTTCCCTACAGAATTAGAAATTAATCTAAATGATAAAACAGTTCATGTAATGTGGAATTAAATAGTATTCCATGGAAAAAACAATCTTAAAAGAAATTAATAGACTTAAAGAAATAATGGGTCTAGATATTATTCAGGAACAAATAGATGTTGAAGATGAAATTATTGACGAACCTGTTAAAAAATTTCCTTTTCTAAAATGGGATAGTAATGGACTTACTATTTATACAGAAAAAAAATTTAAAGATAAAAATATAGGTGGTCCTGTAGCTGGTTATCGTTATATAGGACCTTTTGGTAATGATGGTTATGTCACATTAGCTAAAAAGGGTGTCACTGAGTTTGATGGGGAGAGAATAAGAATAGACGAACCAGTAACTCCAGTAATTGGTGGTAATATGGATATACCATTTATAGAAATAGACAATAGAAAATCCGACGCTCAAGGTCAAGCCAACCTGTATAATCTAAGGGAAGGTTCTAGATTTGTGGGTAATCAGTCAGAGTCATGGAAATACCAGTACGATGAAATGTACGACAGAATAGGTGAGGATATAAGAACTTACGGAATCCAACAAACCAAAGGACAATTTAGATTCTTAGTTTACGGTACTAAAACAAAACAAAGACTAGCCATGGCAGTTACATCAATTCGTCTTAGAAAAATAGATGATTTAAAAGCTATGGGTAAAACTGAAGGTAAAACATCTAAGAAAAAAGGTTACCTTAGTATGAATAACTATATACCTAAAAATAGAAAGTATGCTTGGAATTTAGAGGGTGATATTAGATTGTTACCTACAGCCGGAATCGAAGAGTGGACACCTAAAACACCACCTGAGGTTGTAACACAAGAATTTAAATTTAGTGTCACTGACCCATTTGAGTTTGATAAGGCAGATATCACCCCATCAGCCGCTCAATCAATTAAAGACGAATTAAATAAAATATATATACTTAAACAACAAGGGGTTTTAAAACAATATTTACAACAAAAACTTAATGGTAAACAAATTATCGTAAATGCTTTCTCTTCTATAGATGCTAACCCAGAAGAAATAGGTGGGGGGTATT
>Ga0098043_1000086_pt1 | contig 29523 bp, 19 predicted proteins | sample 9B_taG_FD_92581 | JGI IMG/M metagenome (GOLD analysis project Ga0098043, IMG submission 92581) | Marine viral communities from the Subarctic Pacific Ocean - 9B_ETSP_OMZ_AT15188_CsCl metaG | ecosystem: Environmental > Aquatic > Marine > Oceanic | place: Subarctic Pacific Ocean | collected 2015-01-10 | reverse complement strand
TCTTATGCAGTATGATATCCCGTGGATTAAAATCCCGTCAGCGATGATAACCAACGAGGCTCTTATGAAGGCCTCAGCCGCCACTGGAAAGAAGATAATCTTCTCCACCGGTATGAGCACCTACGAAGAGATAGATGATGCTGTAGAGTGGCTTGGGGACTCTGAGACGCTTATGTTACATTGTAATTCAACTTACCCAGCGCCCTTAGAAGATTTGAATCTCAAGTGTATCCAGACATTGAAAGAGCGATACAATTGCGAGGTAGGCTATAGTGGCCACGAGTTCCGTTTAGGGACGTCGGTCGCAGCAATATATCTCGGCGCTACTTGTATCGAGAGGCACATTACACTAGATAGAACAATGTGGGGATCGGACCATATGTCCTCTGTAGAGCCTCAAGGGTTGATCAAGATGGTCAAGGGTATCCGTGAACTTGAAATCGCTTTAGGTGATGGTATTAAGCGCGTAACAGAGGGTGAAAAAGCCCCTCGAAAGAAACTTCGAGGATATTAGTTTGAATTTATATCGTGAAGATATGTATACCGGTGGGTGGTTTTCTTTTAACTCAACGAAAGAAGACTGGAAGTCTTTTTATGCACAAAAAATGTATCAAACGTTTTTTAACACATATTATTATACATTAGCATTTGGCGCACCATTGGTGAATGAAGAATTGTTGATAACTAAAAATCTACAACCAAATTCGTTATTGAACAAAAAAGTTTTAGTTATCGGCGGTGGACCATCCAGTAAAGAACTAACAGAACAAGTTTTTGATTCTTATGATGTAACGATTTCTTGTAATCATTTTTATAAAAACAGTTTTTTCAAAAATAAGAAAGTGACAATTGCATTATTAGGAGATGAGGTTGACTTAAATGATAAAGAACTGTTAGATTACATAAATCTTAATGATCCGATAATTGGTTTCGAACATTCTAGTACTAGAAGTCATGTGCTTTTAAAAGAATTTGTAGAAGGTCATGATAAAACCTTTTTATACTTAACTAGATATTTTTCTAGACTTGGATATGTTGCAAGAGGTTGCGTGTTGGCTAGGCTCTTGGGATCTGAGGAGATAGATTTTATCGGAATGGATGGGTTTTCAAATAATTATCATTTTTTTGAACAAAAAAAGTCCCCGCCACCTTTTGATAACAAAGAGATGTTCACAGGTCAAGCAGAAATATTTTTTAGGTATATGTTGCAAGATCTAAAAACAGAAAAGTTTTACAACTTAGGAGAAGAGTCTCCGCACTCCATATACAATGGTCTTCTAGAAGAGGTTAAAAATGAAGGATATTAATGAAGTAGCAATCATAATCCAAGCAAGATTAAGTTCAAAGAGAATCCCGAAAAAGATGATTAAAGATTTTGCCGGTACAACACTTACTGATATCTTTTTGCAAAAAGTGAAACAATGCAAATCTTTTCCTATGAATAATTTTTATTTATCTGTTTGTGAGCCTGAATTGGTAAACATTGGGAAGAAATATGATGTTAATATTTTCAACAGATCAAAAGAGTCAGCAGATTCTGAAGGAACCCCAATGTCTTTGATGTACGAGTGGTGGAACAAATTGCCTCATACTTATGGCATTTTAATTAATGCATGCGTTCCTTTCTTGAGACCTGAGACAATTGATCTATTTGTTGAAGAATACATAAGGTGTTCAAACGATGGAATGTTCGCGGTTATGAACAAAAAAAATTATTTTTGGAACAAGGATGGTTCTCTTCTTACTCCACTAACAGAAGATGTAATGAACACAAAGACTGTAGGTGTAACTTATGAGGCTGCCCACTGCCTATATGCAGGTAGGTTAGATAAAATAGGAAAAGGAATCTGGATGGGAGATTTTAACAACACTGGGGAAATAAAATTGTTTCCTATTGAGGAAAGAGAAGCACTGGATATTGATTATCCATGGCAGTTTGAACTATGTGAAAAATTATGGGAGTCAAAATGAAGAAAGTATTTTTAGATTGTGGATCACACGACGGGTGTTCTGTTCGTAAGTTTTTAGACATCAAATCGGATGCAAATGAATATGAAATTCATTCATTCGAGCCAAATCCGAATTTGGAAAAGTACCACCCAGTGGGCCATGCGGTTTTTCATAAAAAAGCAGTGTGGATTGAAGATGGAGAAGTGACTTTTTACAATTTTAGCACAACAGGCGGTAGTTCTGTTTTGGAAGAAAAAAATCAAAGAAATGAAAGAAAAACGAATGCAAAACCTCTATGGATGGAAAAATTTGGCTTACCCGAACAGATAACCGTAGAGGCGATTGACTTGAGTAATTGGATTAAGAATAACTATACTGAAGATGATTATATAATAGTGAAGATGGATATCGAAGGTGCTGAATACGAGATATTAAAAAAAATGTTTTTAGATGACACGATTAAGTATATAAATGAATTGTGGATAGAGTGGCATTTTACAAATCAAGATAAATATTATAATCTTGGAAGCACCATGACCGACTTGTTATTACAAAGAGGAGTAGAAATGATGGATTGGGATGCTATGTATCCGCCTTATTTATTAGAAACAAATTGTTCTGAATCTCCGGAGTTTGATAAAAAATGAAAACTTACAAAGAACATTACTTAGAGTGCAAAGAACTATATGGTGACAACGAAGCATCAATATATGATTTAACAATTGTTAAAAATTCTCTGGATTTTGATATCTTTAATTTTAATGATTTGAGAAAAAAAATATCCGAGAGGCTTGAAGATGGGCTCGATTGCATTGAAGATGAGTGGTCTATAAAACTAAATAAGTGGAATGACATTCCAGAACTTGAGACTTTTTGTGCACAAGTAATGCCGCAAATTGAAGAAAAAGTATTTGGGTGCCATTTAAAGGTAGAGCATATTCATCCATACAAAAATAAGATCAATGCATCTCAAGAATCCTCTTGGGCATGGCATTACGATGATTGCCCAAAAGAATACATAAAGATGGCCATATATTTAAATGATGTAAACGAATCCAATGGCTGCATGCAGGTTATGTTGGGGCCCGAGGGTACCATACCGGTGGTTGATACATATCGTCTGGATCCAACTGCAATCAAGGGTTTTCCACCGCCAGTTTTCCCAAAAACAAGGATACCCAATGACGTTGTTGAGAGCATTTTAGGTAATGACGGTCGGATTTATAACTTGGTTGGAAAGATGGCAACACATTTTATATTTACGCCAAATGTCATGCACAAAGGTACTATCCCAACAGACAATGCAAAAGCGCGGGAAGCAATATTTTTCTTCTTAAGGCCGTCAATGAAAAAAGCACAAAATTACATTTCTGATGCAAAACCATTCGCACCAGAACAAAATGTTAAAAAATACGAATTGGATTAAAATATGAATATAGCACTCTGTTACTCTGGCCAAATTGGCTCTATATATAAAGCACATGATAACCAAAAAAGATCTTTCATTGAATGTAATGATCCGGATATATATTGCTATACATCAGACGCAGTAAGTCAAAAAGATAATATAATGTTGAATATGAAACCTGATTCTCCTGTATATGAATATTTACCCGGTGGCTACGGCTGGAGAGAGAATTATAAAACTTATGGCATAATTTACAAACTGAAAAATAATAGGGTTTCCAATATTCTCAATGAATTATATGGCGATAGGTTAGCCGATTATGTTATTGAGGAAGAACAAATAGCAAATCAAGGTCACGATTTAAATATGTCAAAGTGGGAATGGATGAAAATGAGGCAACTGCACAAATTAAAAGGTTGCAATGAATTAATGAAAAGTAGTGGAAAAAAATATGATGTAATTATAAGATCTAGATTTGAATTCACATGTGCATTCAAAATAGACATAGAATATCTTATATCTCAAATTGGTGGCTTAGAAAATTTTGAAAACAAAGTATTTGTATTTGGAGGCTTCCCTTGTTCACCACCAATGATATTTATGGATAATTATTTTTGTGATGGCTTCGTGGTTGCTAGTCCAAAGGTTATGGACACGTTTTGTTCTTTAGCAGATCTGAAAGATCCTTATCCCCCTCATCCAAAATATGTAGATAATTGGAAAAAGTGGGGAGATAGTATAGAACATCAATTTAGATCCCACATGATCGAAAACAATATTGAGATACATTATATATCCAATAGAAGACCTGACTACATGATCGTGAGATAATAAAAAATGAAAATGATATATTTTGAAAACAGCAATGAATACATATCCAGTGAAGATAGAGAACTATTTCGTTCAATTGTAGGGACTAATATAGAGTTTCTAGAAAATCAAATTAAAAAACTGCCTGTGCAAACAATTCACAGAATATATAGTAATGAAAAGTTTGTAGACATCAGAAGACTAAATGAACTAGGGCTTCATCTATATCGAATTATTTTGGCTAATAAAATCTATAAAAAACGAAGAACAGTCCAGAGTGAATTAGGACAACAGTTTTGTGAACAAGGCTACCTACTGGTAGAAGATTTTCTTCCCGAGGAAGAATTTAATAATATAAAAAGCGTTTTCGATAGAGACGTTGCGTCAAGTAGTGCGTTTGGTACCAAGTGGGCATTTCACCCAACACAAATGTTTGCAAGAAATAAAAACTTTTATGATTTAATAAAAGAGTGTGCACGGGTTAAAAATTTTTCTCATGATGCTCCAAAGGGAATACCTAGAACTGAATTCTGGAATCATTTCCACGAGAAAGAAGACCCACAATACAGATACCACACAGACACGTTTCAGCCTACCTGTAAGTTTTGGTTATATCTAGAAGATATTGAGGTAAACCAAGGTCCAATGAACTTAATACCTAGATCTCATGTGTGTGATGAAAAAAGATTGAAATGGGATTATGAAAACTCACTACTTTCTAGAGACTCTACTCTTTGGGATTATAGAGTGCAAAAAAACGGTACCCCGGGGTCGTTCAGAATCCTAGAGGGATCAACAGAAGAAGAGGAAAGATCCGAACTGCAACGTCTAGGATATTCTACCAATAAAGTAATGGTGGGAAAAAAGAACACGTTGTTAGCAGCAAATACCTATTGTTTCCACAAGAGAGGAATTGGGGAGAAGAATTCTTACCGTAGAACATTAACCAGCCAATATAGGCCGGTTGCTTTTGGAGTATATTAATGAGAAAAATATTTTTAGATTGCGGTGGTAATAACGGATGTTCTGTTAGGATGTTTCGTGGCCTTTATGACAAGGATGAGGAATATGAGGTATATACTTTTGAACCAAATCCGGTTTTCGACCACTGGTATGACGAACTAGATATAAACTTGATCAAGAAAGCAGTGTGGATCAAGGATGAGGAATTAATTTTTTATCAAGTAGAAAATAGACATGATGGTAAAGAAAGTGGAGGTAGCACACTGAATAAGGCAAAAGCCATGGCCCACAACAACGTTTTGGTACATGAATTAAAAGTGCAAGGGATTGACTTTAGCGCTTGGTTGTCTGATAATTTTGATCCGGAAGATGAAATTATTTTAAAAATGGATATCGAAGGTTCTGAGTATGAAGTTTTGCACAAAATGTGTGATAACGGAACGATTAAATTTATTAACAAACTTTATATAGAGTTCCACTGGGATAAGATGGGTTTAAAAAAAGAAGACCACGATCATCTACTGAAAAGATTGGCTGGTCTAGAAATAAAAGAATGGGATGCAATACAATGGTAATATACGTAGATATAGATGAGACGATATGTAAGTCTCCAGAAGATAGGGATTACTCTCAGGCGGTTCCAATGCCGAAGAGGATAAAAAAAATCAACAAGTTGTACGAAGAAGGTAACACGATCGTCTATTGGACAGCAAGAGGTACGGGGTCTGGTATTGATTGGAAACAGACTACAATGGAACAATTTAAAAAATGGGGTGTCAAATGTCATGGTCTAATGATGGGCAAACCAATATACGATTTATTTATCGACGATAAGAATATTAATTCAGAAACATTTTTTAATAAGGGAGAAGAATAAAATGAACTACAAATTATCAAATCAAGCCGTGGGAGCAATCATGATGGCTCTCCAAAAGTCTTTAATGGAACAGAGCGACATCGTTCCTGTCCTAGGAAATTTTGAAATACAAGTTGATGACTCTAACGAACTAGTGGTCATGAATCCGCCTATGGTGGAGAAGCCAACTAATCGCTTCGAGGAAGAAGTAGAAACTAGTGTACAATAATGCCTAAATATATTTACCAATGCGAGGGTTGTTCTGGTCATTTTGAAATTTATCATGGAATGACTGAAGATCAAGATCAATGTCCTCAGTGTAAATCTGAACACATTCATAGAGTGCCGCAAATGCCCTTTGTGGCTACTCCTGAATTGTCAAAAGGGGATAAGGTGGGTAAAGCGACAAACGATGCTATAGAGGCTAATAGAGAGGTTTTACAAGAGATGAAAAAACAAATAAACAGGGATTTTTATCATGATGACAATTAAAGTGTGGCTGGCAGTATCTTTATTTATTTCATTGGTATTTAATATTATTTTGTATTGGTTTTCCAAAGAGCAAAGCAGAAGACTACTGGTCGTCTCTGAAAATATTAATGACTTGGTGGATATTATAGAAAACTTTAAATCACACTTGGCTAGTATTTATGAACTAGAATCGTTTTATGGAGATGAAACGTTAAAATTCCTTTTAGATCATTCTGAAGGATTAACACAATTATTAGGAGAGCAATATGGTGATGTCATGTCACTCACAGAAAAAATCGAATTTGAATTCGAAGAGGAAGAAAACATTGAAGAGAAAACAGAAGTCCAAGAAAAAGATGTATTTTACGCAGGAACACGAAAACGCAATCCTTAAATATTGTACAACAGGGTGTCGTAGAGAAAAAGAATTTTTGTATGAAAATCTAATCCAACCTGCGTTCAATCAAATGGTAGATAAGATTGTCTTTTCTTATAAATTTACATCTTTACCAAACATAGATGAACTAAGAATGGAATGCAAGGTTTGGTTGACTACCATTTTGGATAAGTATGATCCTCATAGAGGCTCAAAAGCATTTTCCTATTTTAGTGTTATAACCAAAAATTGGTTTATTCACAAAGTAAAAAGAAACACAAAGCGTCTTCAAAGAGAAGTTCCATATGAAGATGCCGAACTAGAGTTGGAGACAAACTTTGTTGACCCCGGAAACCAATATTATGTACAAAGAATAAAAGAAGAATTCTGGTCTAACTTGTGGGAAGAAATTGATTCTTGGGAAGTTGACTTTGAAAAGGAATCTGAAAGAAAAGTGTACGAAGCCGTTAAGATTGTCTTGTCTTCGGTTGATGATATTGAGATTTTTAATAAAAAAGCAGTCTATCTTTATTTAAGAGAACTGACCGGAATGAACACAAAGCAAATAGTCACTCATCTAAATAAAATGAGGACCAGATACCGCGAATTTAAAAGCGACTGGGACAATGGGAAAATTTAAGTAAATTCTAGTTATTTATATGAAAAGCAAAAAACACATAGAAAAAGCAATAAAAAACATCGAGGATGATCGTGAAATTACGCGTGAACTTCTAGATGACGCTATAAAATGGCTAGCGGTTGACGACGCCAGACACAAGGATATCGGAATGACGCTAGCAAAGTATGTGGAAACTTTACAAAGATCTAATGAACAACTAGTAAAACTTTGCGGCCTATTGTCCAAAAATGAATCCACCGATGAATTAACAGAAAATGATTTTGCTAGCATTTTTGATCAGATACAGAAAGACGGAGACAAACGATGAGTTATTCACCTTCACAACTGAACCCTAAAATATCTAGACAGATAGCCAGTAATCCCAGTCAGCAAATAAATATTTTGGTTGACACTATGTTAGAGGCATCGTATGCTTATAATCTAGAGGATACGCCAGAAGGGTTTAATGCTGATGTTATATCAGGATTTAGAACCGGAGAATCGACAGGTGCCGGCTCTGATTGGACTGACGCTAGGTTAATTGATATTGCTGGTGAACTTTACTTAGAAGTCCTAGTTAAATCAAAAGCAGGAAAGGGTCTAACCTCGCCGGACCCAAGAGATACTGATCTATCACCAGCACAAGTTGACGTCGCCCTACAGGCTTGTGAGTGGGCTAGATCCTCAACAGTTGTAACAGGACAAACATCGCCTCCAAATTTTGGCGATATCGTTGAGTGTTTTTATGAAAAAGGAGCGGTGAAGAACTCTAACTTCAATGGGTTGAGGTTTAAATCAAACGTTCTTACTCCACAACAACTAGAAGAGATCCAAGCCGGCGGCGGATTGGGCGGAGAAGGCGGTCTAGGTGGGCAGTTTGGTAAACCTTTGTCCCCAATGGCTCTAGCAGCACTTGGATCAGACTCAGGAAAAATAACAGACACAGCAAAGAAAGATGCTTGGGTAAAGGAATTGAAAAGTGTTTTTGCTAACAAAGTAAAACAAACAGCAGACGGGAATATTCCTGCTGAGTGGCACCCATACTATAATATGGTGGGGATTAGAGATGCTTCCGTGGTTAGACCCGGAGACCCGAATTACGATGGTTTTAATGACTATCTGGTGTTGTGTTATAATAAGGCATATGAACCTTATTCGGCTCATTATCAAGATATATCCGATGCTAATCTTAAAGACCCCGCAGTAACAGAGGATTGGGATGTATTCAAGTGGAAGATCACCACCAAAGGTGGAACTAAGTACCTAAAAGGCACGGGCGTTAAAGACTCAAAGTTTGGTAAGGGTCGCCTTGCAATCTTCGGTGAAGGTCAGGCCAAAGGTTCACACAAGAAACGCTGCCACCGCTGTTATAAGTCAGTAAACGGGCAAACAGTTGAAAACCCTCCCGGCTATACTGCCCTAGGTCAAGCCAGAAGCGTTATGACATATCATGATAATAACTTTAATGATGTACACGATTATATTAATTTAAGTAAACAAAACCGGGCTCTTAATATTCACAAAGCCGGTGGCGCTAAAGCAGGAGACGGATCTTCGGCATCAAAAGTAAAAGGGTCTTCAATGGGATGTCAGGTGTTCAAGAACGTTTCCGATTTTAATCTGTTCATGGACATCCTGCAATATGGTATCCAAGGTGGTGATAAATCCATGCATGCCCGATATGGAAAACCTATGCCAAACAACAACAAGAAGGCATTATGGACTTACACCTTAGTATTACAAGAAGACATTAACTGGGCTAACATTCCACAATAAACAAGAGGCTAATATGTCAATTTTTAACAAAAAACAGAAACTAGTAGACAGAAAAAATTTAGGAAACGAACAACAGCAAAATAAATCCGATCGTCTCTACAATAGAGGGATACAAACAGGTATTGGTAATACTGAAATCAATGAGCCCCTGCCTAGAATAGAATTTGCACCTTGTGAGATTCAACATCAAGGCAAAAACAATACTTATCTGATTTTAGGAAGAGATAGACCAGCCCACAGGGGATCAGGTCTTGGAGGCCAAGGAGGAACACAGTGTGGAAGAATTGATTTGTGCGCTGGTGTCGCATCTTCTTACAAAAGGAAAGATGATAGTTTTGGCCCAGACCCAAGTCAATTAGTTAATCCAAACTTTATTACAACAGCCAGTAGAGTTTATATAACTCAGAGAGGTAACATTGATAAATATATGGGTATAGCATCAGTTAGAGGTTTTACAAACTCAAAGAACAGGGCCGCAATTGGTCTAAAATCAGATTGCATCAGACTTCACGCAAGACAAGATATTAAAATTGTCACCGGTAAAAGTAAACACGAAGGTTTAGGCCCCAGCGGAGAACGACTATCTAATGGAGGGGAGTTTGATGGAGTGGGCACAATCTCTTTTATAGCAGGTAATTATACTGATGACGAAAGCAGTAAATCATTCAGCCTATGGAACCCTTCCAATGCAGTCGGCGGATCTAAACAAAAACTGCAGCCACTAGTGAAAGGTAAGAACTTAATTGAAGCCTTTAATGATGTCGTTGATATATTGCATGAAATGACAAATAGAATAAACGAAAACTCAAAAAGAACTGATACGTTAGCCAATTCTTATCAAAATCATTTTCATGATGCAACACCCGGATTTGGAGGGCCTTCAACTCCATCGATGTCAACTGCTATGGTTGGATCCACTTTTACAAAAATATTTTCGAAAATTGATAGAGTTCATGTTAAGGTTAACGATGAAAAACTAAAGGCCTTTAAGGGCAACTTTCTAGAAGAAGGCAGTTCGAACTCTTACATAAACAGCAAATATGTGTTCACAACTTAGGTATTAATATGTCCACAACAGAAAAAAAATTCTCGGACTTTCAAGAGTCTGAATGTAAACCGGAGCCAACTCCTTTAGTAAAAGAAAGAGACCCATGTCCAAGTTGTGTTCCTGATCCGAATTGGATTTTAGAAAAAAATTGGTTTGAAATGGCCGAACCTTGGCTTGATCAAAAGATGTGTGAGTATAACATAAATTATAACTTGTTTAAGGTACCCGGAATAGAATACCCCATCATGTTAGGTGGACCAGTGTCTGGCGGCCGAGACTACCCCATCAAGAAACTAACAGAAGAACAATTAGAATTCGTTCTTAACGATGCTCTTACGTTGATGTTGAACCATTTTAACAAGAGAGTAAACAACGATAGTATTGAATCTTTAAAAAAAGTTCATATTACTGATACTTTGGTGCACCCATCAAAGGAATTGTATCAGATTCGAATAACAGTACCGGCATTTAACTTTAATTTACTGGAAAATCTAGAAGAAGAGGAAGAGGATACCCAATCACCCGAAGAAGCCACACAGGCTGCAATCGGATCAGATAACATCATAACCTTAGACGCATCTACTCTATATCAAGACATAGAAAGGATTTCGGCTGCATTGAAAACATATGAGTTTTATTATTCTTCTTATCATCAAGTGAACGGTGCCACCATTCATGAGAAAGATAATTACTTAAACAACATAAACTACAAAGCAATAAGAAATTTACTGAAAGAGTTTAGGTCTGACTTAAACGATGTGTTGTTTGCAAATAAATTTCAAAGACTCCGGATGATACCAATAAACCCTTTCGGAACCCTAAAGACTCCAAAAGAAATAAAGATATTACTTAAACCAAAAAGTAGTGATCCATTTAATGTCGACAAAATTAAAGCCAACGCTAGTAATGGCTGTGATCAATTTGAAAAACTTAAAAACATAAGTAAATTAAAAAATTATAGCAAAATTATTCCTTGGCTGGCTAGAATTAAAGATATCATTAATGATGTAACGGCCCTCCAGACAAAACCATGGCTAGAGTTTACTTTAGAGTATTTTTATCCCGAAATGGTTATTAATTACGGCACAGACACGAAACAAATGGACGAAACTCAAGAAGATGCTTTGGCTTGTATTTTAGAGAATGAACTGGGTATAGGTAGGGGCAAAGGACTTGACTCTTTGATTTCATCAATCTTGTCTGCTGGTGATCTTTTTTCATATGAATACGCTAAAAAAGCATGTCGAGATCTGGATAAGATAAAATCCGGTGGTATACAGGCTGCGAAAGACGAAGGAAATGTCGGAGAACAAACAAACGCAGAATACCGCAGAGAAGAAATGATTAAGCGACTTGAGGTCAAGCACTATAACGCAATCATTGCCACCCACAAAGAGGCCCTCTACCAGTTCCGAATGTATGAACAAAACGTAGCATTCCAACAGGGCAAAGATATTCCTCATTTAAAGCAACCTTCGGAAACAGAAGCGATTAAGTATCAATTGGACATTCTGAAATCAAACCCAACCGAAACTACTTTGCTAAATGGGGAGTATATCGAAAACAGTAGAATGACCACGACTTTATTGAGAGAGTTGTACAAACAAGAGGCAAGACGTTCAGCCGGCATAGAACATGAACAGAATAAAGACTCATGGGATAAAGGACTTGTATCAAATTCGCCATGGGCTTATGATATAGAGGAGGCTGTTCGACTAGAATTTAAGAAAGAAAATAAAGTCGTTGATGCTTTGAAGAATACGTACAAATCATTTGGAGAAATTGAGACCTTTTATGACTTCATAGGTATATTTGGAATATGTGGTGTAAACAAACTCTCTGGTGCTGCGATAAAATGTCTTTCTGGAGGATTAACTCTGGATCAATTTTATGATGCTGCAATAGAGTTACTACTAGAGTCACTGTCAGTAGAGTCCTTCGAAAGATTGTATGACGGACTACCAAACAATATAAAAAAAGCAATAAATGAATCAATCTCAGAAAACCTTGGTGACGTATCGATTACTGATATGTTGGGATTTACAAAAGCACAGAATTCGCAAACTACACTTGCGGCAATTATAAAGCCCTACAGAAGTAGAACCAAGAAAACGATGGAAATAATGCAAAAACATCCACACTATCCCCTTGCACCGAAGGAAATCCAAAAGGAGTACGAGTGGGCTCTGTCGAGCGATACCTCAACTGAGTGGATCTGGGGTAGCGCAAGGACCGTTGACGGCCAACAGCAAAACACATATTATAATTTTACATTAAAGCAGTTTAAACCAAACCCTCCATTGGACACCTTGGGGCTGACCGAAGAGGATATACAAAGCCAAAATAAAGCCGATAAAAAACTCCGAAAAAGAGTAAAGAGGCGCTTTAAAAAGAAAGTAAGAAATGCTTTGTATAAAAAAGACGCAGATTCGCTAGGAGATGCAAGACGTAATTTTTCGAACTTGTTTATGTCCAAAAGAGCGAGAGCAAACGCAAGTGATGAATTGACTTCTCTTGCAAGAAAAAAAATGGTTCTTGAAACAGATAGCGATTATGACCAAGCAGTTAAGGATTATTCTGAATCAAATATTGGAAAAAACATAAACAAAATCATCAGTGCCGTTCTTATTGAGACAATAGAGACGCTAATCGATGTTACACCATCCGATGATCTTTTTGCACTATTAAGACAATTCCCTATTCCTGATGTCGTCCTGAACGTATTGGAAGGTCTTTTAAAGCCGTGTCCAAATGAGCCATTGTTTTTTCCGCCTCCTTCAAACTTTTTGAACTCTTTTAAATTAGATGTCTGTGATCCTAGTATTCAATTGACATTTCCAAAATTGGTTGTGCCTTCTATAGATTTTAAATCGCAAATAAAATCGCGACTAAGGACAATAATACGAGATGAACTGTCAGAATTGTTTATCAAAACAGTGACCAAACTTCTAATAAAGATATTAAATTCTTTGGAAGGATCATTGTGTAAGGCCCTAGAGTTAGCCGGAGGACTGGTTGCAGACTTAGTGGATGGAGAAAACTTTGGCGATTCTTGGTACCAAGCCTTAGATGAAGCATTTTGTGGTGGAAACAGAGATCATTCCGAGAAATTGAATAATGAGATTTTTAACAGAAATGCCGAACTCGCCAAGTTAGCAGCGAATATAATTTCTGGTGTTGCTGGTACTAAAGATGTTTTGGACGCCATGGCATACCCAGATCCTGAAGATCAGGATGATAATGTCATGACATTGATAGCAAATGCTATCAACGCTCTGGCTCCAGAATTGAGCCCTATATTGGGTTCCCCATCTTTGGTAGGAATTGCTTTTTCAAATTTAGCAGGAAAATTATCCCCAAGCGACAGAGATAGAATTAGAATATTGTTGGATGAAGGGGTTCCCAATTTACCAATCAGTTCTGCAATATGTTTAACAAACGAGCAGTTAGATGAGTGGAATGCAATGAGGGAAGAACTGCTATCAGCCAAAGGGTTGAGCCCAGAAGACGCCAGAGCCCAAGTTAATAAACTGAATGATTTAACACAACAAGCATTAGAGGATTTTTTACAAAATGCTGCTGACTTACAAAACCCCGGCGGCCCGTTTTTAGCACCACTTCAAGATGTCTATGGTGGTGATGATGATGAATATCCGTCTAATCCTCTTTTTGGACCAGATTCAAGCGACCCTAGTGTCGATCCAGCAACTCTGCCCGGCGGTGGAATAGATGATGTATATAAAGATGACGAGCCACCCTGCACTGATCCGCTACCCCCTCAAAAGAGACCAGACGAACTGGTCGCTGCTGATATGGAAGATGAACTAGAAAAAGATAGAAAGTTGCTAGAAGAATTTATGAAAAGATCTTTTTACGGTAAAGGAGGTATATTCAACGAGTCTTTGAGAGACAGGGAAGACAAGGGCCTTACTGGTCATGCGTTAAGGGTCAGCCAAAGGTATTTATGGCCAAATTGGTCAAATTCACCTGAAGAATGGGAGGCCAAATACGACGAAGCAGGTTTCGCTCTAGGGTTGGTTATGGATATTGGCGGCAAAGAAGGAGATGGGATCGATCACATAGGAACTTTCCCTCAGACCGTGGGCGCTAAAATGAGAGAAGAGTTGTTGGCCAAAGATACAAGTTTAAATATGAAAGCCAAATATGAAAATAAATTGTACCCACCAGATTCACAATATGGCTATCCGACATACAAACCCAGTATTTTTACAGACGAGGTGGAGTTAAACGCACCCTATATTGATGGAGACAATAATCTTTCTAATAATTCAATATCTTTAAATTATACTAACGATCAGACAGAAAACGAAAGCAGAAAACGAAGGGGATATTTTGAATACAATGTAAATTCAACTTTTCATCCTCGAGGACAACAAAACTTTAATATATACACATCTATTGTAGCAAAAGTAGACGTGGAATCACAAAATTATTCTAAAGAATTTGGTATCGAGGTTCCCATATCCCCGACTATAGAAGAAAGAAAGATAATATCAACCACAGGAATTGTTTACGGCGAAGGCGATTATAGTAATATAAGAAGTAAAATATTTAACAATTTCCTAAATCGCAATTATTCTGATCTCTTTCTGGAGCAAGATTATTCGGATTTGTATGAAAAATCCCTTCTCTCAGTGACAAATGCAATAAAGAACGCTTCTGTCACTGATCCAAGAACTGATATGACTTACGGATTCACTTTTGGATACACTCCGGATGATCTTACTGAAGAGCATTTTGATACTTATACTGGTCCTAACGGGGAAGAATATAATTATCCGGAAGAGTCAAAAGTATTAGGTAAGTACGGGAACGACAGGATAGTGGTGTTGTCTCCGGAGATTTACGGAGGTAGATACTCAAATCCGCCATTTTGGTTAAGACCTATGCAACAAGGCGGCTGGCTTGATGCTTCTGATGCTATTTTTGGAGGCAATGCCGGCTGTGAACCTAGACCCAAAGGCGCCTTGAGTTTCAAAGATGTATTCGACAGAGCAAAAAAAATAGAGGACAACTTAAGTCCCGATCCGTTATTGGAAAAAGATCAAGACTGCATATCTAGACGACCATTTAATCACTTAGTGTTGCCAAGCACACATGCTGGTATTGAAATGAGCGTTAGAACAACCATAAGACTTTATAGTACCGAGAATTTTTTAAAAGGTCTAGGGGTTTATAGTAATTTCTTGTATAACGAGGAGAGTTATGACAACACCTCTGCGGCATTGATATTAAATCGCATGAAAGAAGACCTACAAAACTCAGGGTCCCCTAGGAACTCTAGGAAGATAAGAATCAAAAGAAAGAATTACTGGTACACTTTTTTAGAACAATGTGTGCAAGTTTACAATAGAATGGTAGAGTTGGATGGCATAGAGCCATCGGAAAGTGTAAAAAAAGCATTACAAGATATAGGGGACATGCAAAGAAACTATATTGATATCAATAAGAAGATAAAAAGAAAATATTTCGATCCGGATTATGAAATAACTTTGCCAAATCAAGAATATTTTTATGAATTAGGAAACTCGGATTCTTACGACGTGACAGATGTTCAAAAGTTTTATCATGATGCCATGGTTTATCGAATTTATGGTGAAGAAATGTTTAAGATTAGAGGCGATCAAACACTAAATCTCAAATTTAAAAACAGTTTTTCATTAAAAAAGATGAGATTTTTTAGCAAAATATTTGCTATTAGACTTGTTGAGAGACAATGTAGTGCAATCCTTTTAGAGTTGATAAAATCAGAATTAAGAATAATAGCAAAAAGATTTGATAAATCAGCATCTACCGGTGCATACTATAAGGATTTATTAAAATCTATGATGGGATTTAAAGAACTATATCCTAACTCGACTCTAACTTACGGAACCATCAATCCCGGAGGTGAGGTGCCCTCCGTACAAAGTTCACCACTAACAGTTCCGGGCCAAGAAGGTAAAGCAACCTTTTTGATCGAAAAGTACGTAAAAGTAGTAGACAAAGACGATTCCACAAATGTCCCTCTGTATGTAAAAAACAGACAGCAGCAGTTTAGAGGCGTCATGCCTTTTGACACATTTCAGGGTTTTATAGATTCCATTCCGGACAATTTGCTCATTAAACAAGATGGTACAGCCCTTAAGGTATCAGATTGCTTTGGTAATCTGCAATTTACATACATGTGGTCAATAAAAGAAATCCTTGGTTTTATTGCAGGACCCTCCTCTGAGCAATCAGGTGTTAGTCCAGATTTTATTGAGGGCAATATTACCTTGGAAGAAAGGATAAGCAAATTGATTGCTGCTAACCCGGATAACCCCAATGTAAGGTTTACAATAGATAACCACATTATAGGACGAGAATATGAGGATTACAGAGTATTGGCAACGCAAGATTTAATTCCACCTGATTTATTTGAAATAACTGAAGTTGATCCAATAAGTACTGTCGGGGATTTAGGGGTATTTCATTGTTTAAGGATAAGTATAATCACCCCAAAAGGGTCAATACTAAAGAAGATTACATCTCGAGATTTACTTGATGCTATTTCAAACAAGTTAGGATCAAATGGTATCCAAGGCGTTAGTATTGGTAATTTAGCATCTGGAATTAGAGGGCTGGCAGATTTATTTTCCGATGCCAAATCTGATCTGTTATCAATTGCAACTCAGGTAGTCACCAATCTAGATGAAGGTGTGGATGCACTTATCGATACTTTAATATCTGCCACTGAGTCATCCGAAAATATTGATTTACAAAATTTAGATACCACCATTAGAGATCTTGCTAACAGTTTAGGTATCGAATTGGATGATATACCACAAATTGGTGATTGGTGCGATTCAAGCCTGAATCCTATACCGAACTTAAGCGAGATCTTATCCAGATCAGCAGATGACAAAACGTTTTTGTTTGACGATGGTAACTTCGTCTTGCCAATTGCAAATGTAGAGTACTCTTTGATAGACGATGACATACAAAACTTTAATGTAACAAATTATGATACTGAATGTTTGATTAATAAAATGGCAAAAGACCCGACTTACACCTTGATGTTTGATAAGTTGTTTTGTTCTAAAACAATATTATCTATGGTAGGTTCTTATTGCATGTTTGGGTTTCTTCCTTCCCAAGGTTTTGGAGAAGGAGAAAGAACAGAAACGGATAATGACCCCGGATCTTTAGATTATTTTGATGGTAGACACAACCGCCGCCTAAAAAACTTTTTAAGAAAGCAATTTGCGTCCTTCTATCTTTCAAACGATATCGACGGGCAATCCGCTGCAGATCGAGATGATGACGATGATGATCTAGAGACTAAATTTAAAAATCCGTTCCGTGGAATGGAACTGGCTCAGATTTTGCCAAAAGTTAAATTTTTACAAAAACTAAGAATAAGGACTAACCCATATGATGTTGATGGAATTGAATGCGCTGACCCGATGAGAGATTTAATGGAATAGCCTAATTACTTTATGAAGAGAGGAAACGTATAATGGATATATTTGGCCCTAGGTGGCCCCTCAAAAGAGGGAACGAAGATACTTATCAAAAGTATGAATCTATAAAAGATCAGATAAATTTTTATTTAAAAAACTTGATTTTGACCAGTCCCGGCGAAAACATAAGTTCTCCTACATACGGTGTAGGCCTAAGAAGATACTTATTCGAGCAAAATACCAGCCGCACCAGATCCTTACTTAGAAATAAAATTTCTAGTCAAATATCACAACACATGCCCTATTTAAATGTAGCCTCAATCAGTATTTCATCAAGCGCAGATGAGATTGATAATAATTCATTGTCAATAACCATTAGATATTCAATACCTAGAAAAATAAATGATGGAACATTCACCTTAGATTCTGGTGAAATTAATAACATAGGACTCTATTAAAATGGCAGATAAAAAAGTAATAATAAATTATACCAATAGAAACTTTAACTCTATCAAAAGAGATTTGGAAGAACATGCAAAAGTCTATTACCCAGATACATACAAGGATTTTTCTGAAAATTCTTTTGGGTCTTATATCTTGGATGCTGTTTCGTATGTGGGGGATATGTTATCTTATTATATAGATTATCAAGTCAATGAAAGTTTTTTAGAGACTGCAATTGAATACGATAACGTTAGGCGAATATCTAGGCAATATGGGTATAATTATGCCGCTGGTCGCCCTGCTGCGTATGGTATGGCAACATTATATGTTTTGGTACCAGCCTCTAGTACAGGTTTGGGTCCTGACTTGGAGTACATTCCAATACTGAAGAGAGGAACTCAATTTTCTTCAACTACCGGTGCTTCCTTTATATTGACAGAGGATGTTAATTTTCAAGACCCTAGAAATGGTATGGTTGCCGCCAGATACTCAAACACAACAAATAGACCAACACACTATGCAATACAATCGCAGGGCCAAGTTAGATCGCTGCTATATTACATGACAGAGGAATCAGTTGGCGCTTTTCAAAGATTTAGAAAAATTAGAGTTGGCCCTTCCTCGATATCTGAGATAGATAAAGTTGTCGACTCTGAAGGCAACGAGTATTTTCAAGTTGAAAACTTATCTCAAGACGTAATATATACAGAGACCACTAATCCTAATGCAAGAGCCGAAGGGGTTAGATCTATATTAAAGCCCAAGGTCGTACCACGCAGATATGTGGTGACACAAGATGCCGGCGGTACGTTCATTCAGTTTGGTTTTGGATCTGATGAAGAAATAAGCACAACAGATATTACAGATCCCGCCCAAGTTGCATTAAAAATGTCAGGGCGTCCTTACATTAATGATTACGCTTTTGACCCGACTCAGTTGCTGAACACAAACACACTGGGAATAGGCCCTTCCAATACAACACTGCAGATATATTATTTTGCAAATGATGCGGACTCAATCAATCTTAATGCTGGGAGTTTAACAGCGGTAGTTGAAAAAGCAATGGTGTTTCCTAACGAAACCAATTCATCTTTAAATACCACCCAAGCCTCAGTCATTAATAGTTTAGAGGTCACAAACGACGAACCAATTGTTGGAAACACATCTCTTCCGACAGCAGACGAAATAAGACTTCGAAGTTACGCGAGTTATGCCTCTCAGAAAAGAGCCGTTACGCGAAATGATTACGAAGCATATTGTTATATGATGCCGTCGAGTTTGGGTTCTGTCAAAAGAGCATCAATAATAAATGACCCATCTTCATCCAACAGGAGACTCAGTTTGTATGTCATCTCAGAAGATGGTCAAGGTAATTTGATCCCAACTAATGGGACTATCAAAACTAACTTGAGAACTTGGTTAATCAAAAACAAGATGTTAAATGATAGTATTGATATATATGATGCAAGGATTCTAAATTTTGGATTTGATTACAAGATTATTGTAAACCCAGAACAAGATAGGATGACCGTAATTAACAATGTCAACAGAAGATTGAGGGAACAAATGAGCGAAAAAATGTACATCGGGGAACCCCTTTACATAACAAACATTTATAATATAATTAACAAAACAGAGGGTGTCGTCGACACTATTGATGTTTCTATCAGATTAATGTCCGGAACAGGATATAATACTGCACCGGTATCGATTGATCAATTACTTTCAAAAGATGGGACATTCCTGAAGACCCCGAAGAATGTTGTTCTAGAAATTAAGAATTTTGACAAAGTCGTTAGAGGATCAGCCAGATGATAAAGAGATATTTTGCAAATAAAGACAACACAATAACCAATGCATTTCAAGAAAATTTGATAACCAGAGGCACTGGATCTAATATGGGTGCATCTGACATTTTGGAGGTGTTTTCTATTCGAGGCCAAGCATCATCAGGCTCGTCCGAATTATCTAGGGTTTTAATCCAATTTGACACTGCCGATATAGCATCAGATAGAACAAGTGGGGACTTGCCTGCTTCTGGGTCTGTTAGGTTTTATTTAAAAATGTATAACGCCCCACACTCCAAAACAACCCCTAGAGACTATAAGATGTGCGTGTTTGCTGCATCTGCTTCATGGGAAGAAGGTGTGGGACTAGATATGGAAGAATACTTAGATCTTACTGACGATGAAATAGGTAGTAATTGGATAAGAAAATCAGGTTCCGCCTCTTGGGCTGTACCGGGAGGAACAGTTCATACTGGGGCCATCGCAGAAGAGACCTTTGCAACTGGCTTGGAGGACCTTGAGGTAGATGTAACTGATCATGTAGAGCGTTGGCTAAAAGGTATGTATACTAATGCCGGTTTTCATGTGAGGCTCTCTAGTTCTTACGAGGCTCAATTCTCCGGATCTCAAGCATTTCAGAATACAAAAACATCTGCACAAAACTCCGGCTTTTCCGGAAGTGTTTTGATTAATATGAATGGCTCAACTAGATCTTATTATACCAAGAGATTTTTTGGAAGAAATACTGAGTTTCACTTTAAAAAACCAACTCTTGAGGCAAGATTCAATGACGCTAAACAAGATGATCGTGGAAACTTTTATTTTAGTAGTTCCGTAGCAGGACCAACGGAAAGCAAGAACACACTTTATTTATACAACTATATTCGTGGAAGATTGAGAGACATCCCAAACAGAGTTGAAGGTGGCGACATATATGTAAAATTGTACTCCGGGTCAACTGGCCCTGTCGGTAATCCACTTACACAAACATTTGGAGGAACAACTCAAGGCGCAGCGACCGGTTCTTGGGTTTCTACTGGTATTTATTCTTGTGATGTTTGTCTGACCGGCAACACATCAAACTTAAGCAAAATTTTTGATGTATGGTACATTGAAGGAAAAGAATATTTTACCGGCTCTATCACTCCGAAAGATTTTTCATCCCAAGGGTTTCGTAACGCCAAGAAATACGTACTCTCAATGCCAGACTTAGGTGAAAATTATAAAAAAGGAGATGTTGCGTTTATGAGATTGTACGTAAGAGAAAAAAATTGGTCACCAAACATATTTACGGTAGCAAGTACAACTCGTATACCTAGTGTATTAATAGAGAGCGCCTCATTTCAATTAAAAAGATGCATCGACGGGTACCCGGTGATACCCTACGGCACAGGTTCGCTTAAACATACTGGCCTATCATACGACGTTACGGGAAATTATTTCAATTTAGACACTTCATATTTGGAATCCGGATACCAGTACGAGATTTGTTACAGTTTTTACAATGAGGATTCAAACTCTTATGTTGAGCAACCTTATAAATTTAAATTCAGAGTAACAGATAATGAGTATTAAAGATTTATTTAACAAAAGAAATTACACTCAAATTTCAAAAGCAGTACCCATAGAGTCAGCATCAGTTCAGGCTGAAGGCACTACTATGATAGAGGCGAAACGAAAACAGTTTGATCGGTTTGTACCGCCAATTAATTTCGCCACAGCGTCAGAGTATGCAAAGTTTGGATCGGCTGAACTGTATTTTGAAAATGGTTTTAAAAGAATCTATCAGGAGTACCCATATGATGGCACTCTTGCAGAAAAAATAGAATTTGAGAATTCGTCGTCCTACTTGGATAAATATATATTTGACAACTTATACCCAAGAACAAACGGATACGCAGTCTTCTCGGTTCAAGGTCCCCAACACAGTGCTTATGCCGCAAAAGACTGGGCTAGCCCGACAATTAAAGAATATATATACGTTCAAGGTGGCCCACACACTGCATCAACCGGCATGGTGGGAAAACCTTTACATGACACTTTTGATCACTCAATGTTATATGATGTTGTTTCTGGTTCGAAGAAGGGTTCAAGTCTTGAGACAAACATGGTCTCCGGAAGCACCATTGAATTTTGGATGAAGAAGGACACTTTCTTAAGAACAAACCACAGACAAGTTGTGTTTGATATGTGGAACGGTATTAGGTTTCAGGATGATAATGATGATTATGGAAGGATGACCCTATACTTATCTAGATCAACAAATGCCGGAGACCCTTCTTTTATTTTAACACTAAGATCTGGTAGCAAAGGTTTTGACAATCTACGACTCGGCGCCACTCAAGCGTCTAGTTCTATAATCGACGGTCAATGGCACCACTATGCAATTACAATGCAATCCGCTTCCCAAAGTTCTTTAAAAGTAGAGTTATACATCGATGGGGATTTAGATTTTGTGACGGGATCCAACAGATCCTATATACCAGAGGTACCAATTAAAACAAAAGGTCTTGTAGCCAACATTGGTGCCCTAGTTACTTCGTCTTTGGATAATGTCAACACTAGATTAGGGGACGGAAAACTAAGTGCATCTCTAGATGAATTTAGATTTTGGAAAACCGCGCGAACATCCGAACAGATCCACCACACTTGGAATATTCCAATCGGTGGAGGAACCAACAAGCATGATTCTAATAAAGATTTGGGTGTGTATTTTAAGTTTAACGAAGGTGTAACTGGTGTTTCATCAACAGACACCACAGTGCTTGATTATTCCGGTCGTATTGCAAATGGTAAATGGACTGGGTATGCATCTGGATCTAGAAAAACAACTTCTGCACTAGTTGAATCTGGTAAAGTAGCAAGAGAGTTTAAAGATCCAATTATATATTCGTACCACCCAGATGTAACAGCCAGCATCAGACAGCATCGAGCATCCGGATCTTTATATGATCGATCTAAATCTTCAATGTTTTACAATTTATTTCCTGCTTGGATGCAGGAGACTGATACACAAGATGGTCAACAATTAAAAATATTATCGCAAATCATAGCAAGTTATTTTGATACCCTCTGGCATCAAATTGATTTTATGAATAAAATCCATGATAAGCAATACACGACCGGCTCAAGTAAGCCATTGCCTTTTGCGAAGAAGTTATTGGAGTCTCGCGGCTTTATGATGCCCGAGTTGTTTGTCGACGCTGAGATATCAGAGATATTTTTAGGTAAAAATGATTCTCATGTTTTTGAAAAAGATTTAAACGATATTAAAAACTCGATATACCAAAACATATATAATAATTTAGATTGCATATACAAAACGAAAGGGACAGAGAAGTCCTTTCGAAACTTCTTTAGGTCTGTAGGGATAAGTTCAGAATTAGTAAAACTAAGGATGTATGCAGACGACTCGACTTATGTTTTGAGAGATAATTATCGAAACGTATCATACGAAAAAAATTACGTAAACTTTAATACGGAATTCAACACAGCAGCAACGATTTTTCAATCATCTGCATCAGTTGCTTCAAATACTTTTATACACACCGGTAGTACTGAAATGAACAAGGCGTTTACGTTAGAAACAGAAATAGTGTTACCTTTAAAGAACAATTCCTTTAATAAGAATTATTTCCAAAGCAATTTTCTGACGGCGTCAATAGTTGGGTTCACAACAGCAAAAGCAGCAGCCGGAGATTATTCTTTCGAAAGTAGTGGATCTAGAGATATACACTTGATTGTTGCTAGAGATAAATACGATAGTAGACTATTCGACGGAGCGCGACAAACAATTAGGTTCGGAGTCTCTAGTAGTCACAATTCTATTGGAGTTCAGTACGGCCCAAGAATAAAAAACCAGTACAATGATAATAAATGGAACCTGTCTTTAAGTTTTAAAGATACCAAATATCCTTTCGGTGGTTTTGTTTCAGGGAGTACGGTCACTCCTGACGCTTATGACGTGACTTTGTATGGTATAGAGACTGAAGGGACAATAATAAAGAATGAATTTAATTCACCCCTAGTTAGAGTACAAGCCCAGCCCCAATTTGTCACCGACAGGAAAAGAATTTATGCTGGAGCATTTCGTACTGACGCCATTGGATCCCAGATTTTACAGACGGATATAAAACTAGGCAGTGTCAGATACTGGAGATCATTTCTTCCTACTGGTGCCGTTGCACAGCATGCTTTTGATCCTGAATCATATGGAACTAGAGAACTATATAAGCCAGACTTTTTGCTAAACTCAAGCGCATCTATACCAGTATCAGAAACTTTGGTTCTTCATTGGGGATTCAACAACATAACTGGATCGGACAAAGATGGAGAGTTTATGGTGTCTGATTTGTCCTCTGGGTCATTTAGGGGGTTAGATAGCCTGACTCGATACGGAGCGCAAGACACTAGGTTATTGAAGTCTATGCATATGGGTAAAGGATATGGGTTTTTAGCAAACTCTACGAGTTCTATATCTAAGGAATATTTGTACGCCACGAAGAAATCCCAACCAGATGACATGTATTCCTCGGACTTGGTACGTGTACATTCTGAAGCAACTGAGAATTTCTTCACGGATGATGATGTTTCTGATAACTTTTATTCTTTTGAAAAATCTTTGTACGGAACGATTTCACAAGAAATGCTTAATATGTTTTCGAGCGTAAAAGATTTTTCCAATCTTATAGGACAACCAAACCAAAGATACCACAGTCAATATGCAAAACTAAATCATTTAAAAGAAATATTTTTTGAAGATGTTGAGAATAATCCGGATATAGAGAAGTTCACTAGATTTTACAAATGGATTGATGATTCTATTTCCAAAGCGATAGAGCAATTGATACCAGCATCAACCAGATTTTCTGACTCGATCAACAACATGGTGGAAAGCCATATGTTGGAAAGAAACAAATACACTCACAAAGTAGGCCTGTTAACCCGACGAGAATCGACTGAAGGGTCAATAAAAGGTATGTCTGAACTATTGTATGATTGGAAGGAAGGTCATGCCCCAATTGGTTCTGAAAACCAAAGAAAGAATTGCCTATGGTGGGCCGATCGCGCAAAGGCTCCTTTTGGTTCTGAGCCACGAACTCATTACGACGACTCAATCAATACAATTAGAGATGTTATAAACAACCACTCTTTACAGTCCGCCGGTTTGACTAGGAGACAACTGAACGGCACTGCTTATTTTGGATCCACTTATGCAATAAGAAAACTTGCAAAACCATATAATTTTCAATTTTTACAAAGAAAAACAATACATGGTGGTGTAAATTATCACCACAAGATAAACAAGTTCTTCCTTTTAGACGCGACCCAGCCATTTGGTACTCAAGGTTCTGTTCCTAATAATGTAATAACGGTCGGCGTCGGAGCAGGAACAACCGGCATATCTACTAAACAATTATGCGACGAGAACAGGACCCCTGTTGAAAAGTTTAGGTTTGGAATTGAAGCAGAGGCTGGAAAGTACTCTAACGATTATGAGCATAAAATAAAGGGGAATACAATTCTGCCTTTAAATTTTATGTCTGGAACCGTCCATACCGGATACAACAAAGAAACAAAAAGAAATTATAGAAGCGATGTGGTCATAACTAATCTACACTCTGATATAACAGACATACAGAATGACATACCAATGCAAGGCCCTTTCACGGAAACACATGTTGGTGGCCATCAGTCTAGACACGTTTCTGTGAATCGTTATGATACTAGTAAATCCACCACAAGATTTGATTTTTTCGTAGGTGGCGCCGCCGCAACCGGACTGATACGTATGACCTCGTCTGCTGCCAATTTTGTTGCCGGAGACCACATAAGAGTGCAGGATTTTGATCAAACAGAGGTCATAGCAGAATTTGATACGTATTTTGATATGTACAATTCTAAATGGAGAGATTTTGGAGATTTAAAACAAATCTTAGAAAACAAGTTAGACTTAACAGCAACAAGAACTGTGTCTGTGCCTTCTGATGTTCCAGCAAGTGGAACATTCATGATAAGCGGCGCTTTCGTCCCAGCGGTACCGGATGAGGGAAAGTTCACCATGACCGCTACTCATTTTCCGGGCGTTCGCGCAACTGGAAAGTTTACAGTAACTGGTACCGTGAAAAATAAAGTTGGGTCAAATGGTTCTTTTAAAGTTCTTTCTCAAGAATATCACAGTACCACGGCCGACGCTTTGAAGGTTGTTAACAACAAAGGTGGCACAAATTATTATGTCCTTTCGAACGCCACCACTCCCGCATACGGCGGAGACTTAGTGAGAGTAAACGGAACAGGATCCAGTGCAGATCAATTCTATTCAAACCTCAGAACCGCACTAAACGTGAATAATTTTCTTACCTCTTCGTATGTAGCCAATAGTGGTACGTATGCTAACCATATAATAATGAGAAAACGCAACGCCTCTGCTCTCCAATCCAGTACTGTCCTTGCTTCAACCGGCGACGCAGCACCGATAGCAACAGGGTCTTGGTCATTAAATTTTTGGGTGAAGTTGGATGCTGCGCCAGCCGGAGACAAGAGACAAATATATTTTGAATCTTCATCGGTCGGGAACCATCGTGGAAGAGATTTACATATCAACTCTAGCGGTCATTTGCAATTTGAGACCAATGCCAGAAGCAACGTAGACCCAGAGATAGCAGTTACTGACTCATGGGTATACAATGGTTTTCTAGGTGGATACAGAGAAAAACCAGTAAATATCACACTTGTTCATTCCGGAACGTTTAATGTCTCCAGTGCAGCGACACTATATATAGATGGCCATAAAAAAGGTTGGGACTCGTTCACCGGTGGGGGAGTAAACGAGCCACTCCAGAATTTTTGCAATAGATTGTTCCTGATGAACTCTTGCTCCCTAGATGCTGCTATGATAGGTGACGATGGAACTGCTCGTTCAGCATCTCTTGGCCAATTGATAATACTAACCGGATCAATATCCAAAAGTGAAGTCATAGGGTTATATAATGATGCCAAAACACTAAAGTCCTCAGACTTTGCTAGTCCCGGACTATACGATCTTGTATCATCATCTAGTATAAAGCACATATATCAATTTGATGATCACGTAACACACAATAATGCTGTTAATTCTTTTGGCATCGGAGGTTCACAAATAAGGCTTCACTCCGTTAATGTACTTAATGCCTTAACTAGATCATACGGTGCAGCATCTGCTTTTGTACAGGGGCCCGTGTTCTCAGTCTTACCTCATGCCACTTTTACGGTTGCACCTACTTCGTCAGGTCCCCAATATAATACTACATTTGTTACAGGCAACGCAGCAGGGACTAGTTTTACTCCTGTAACAAATATCACCGGTGGTTTTTATAGGGGAGCAATCGAGGGCGCCAGAATAACAGTTAATGGCAAGAACTTTATCTTCACAGATGGTGCTCCATCAGACGCCAGTCCTAATCATTTTATCTCTAATACAGGAAGTAGTACGCAAATGTGGAACGCTCTTGCTGCTGGCATAGTAGAACACACCAACGTAGGTACTGTGAATCAAACCGCTAACGGTAATATCGATTGTGTTTTCCGATTAACAGCAAGCGCAGTTGGCACCGGCGGCAATAGTGCAATGTCAGCAATAACAGGTAACAGAACATCGGCTGATAGTTTTGTAGTCCAAAATGCTATGTCCGGAGGTCTTGCTTCCTCTGGGTCCGTTGCAGGAGATAAGATTGTGTTTTCTGGATCCAATGGGCAAAGAATATCTTTCATTTTGGATGATAGCAATACCAGCAACACATCGACCGAATATTACATACAGCATTCCGGTGGTACCCACCACAGTTCTGTCTCATCCAATAATACCCAGTTGTGGGAAGAAGTGCGCGAAAATATATTAGCGCACACCGCCATTACGGAAGTTAATATAACAATGACCGCCACTCATGCCACCTTTCATTTGACTTCATCTCATTCAAGTTCTTTGATTCCCTTTGGTCTGATAGAGTCTGGTTCTTCTTTTAGTGCTCTTAGTAATGTGCAAGGTGGAAATCTAGATTATGGTACCGTATCGGGCTCGTTTATCCAATTCAGTGGGTCTGGTGAAGTTGACGAGGACTATAAAATAGTTATAACCACAACAGCAAAACCTGATGCTGATCCAAATTTGTATGTAGCCAACACAGGAAGCACAGCGGACTTTTGGAATGCAATTAAGCACAAGATGGATAAATTTGCAGAATTATCAATAACATCAGGTTTTACCAGTCAAAACCTAGGTACATCAACAGAAAAAGCAGTTTTCACAATAACAGGCAATGCGGGTTCTGGTGGTCCATCCAACAATCGCGACTTTAATCGTGGCGGGTCGTTTCATGGCCACGAGGGTAATATGCGCGGATTCGTTGATATGAGCGCACATGCGATAGATACTCTTCGATTGACTCTAGATGATATAGGCACCGCAGGGAACTCTAGGGTGATTTCCTCTTCTGCCGGTGACGTGGTGCATACCGCTTCCTTTGCAGGAGGCGCAAACGCTAGTAGTACTGGTACTAGGAGATTATATTTAGACGATTCAAGCAACAGGCCGGAGGCTTTCGGGATTGTCATGAAAGAGCATCCGGTACTAAACGATGCCGATGGTGCATTTGGCGTGGTTGGTGCTGATTATGGCTCAACTTATCCTAATTCAGACAAGCCTCGAGCGACCAGATACAGGGATGAACATGCAAAGCGTCCTTTAAATGTGAGAAACATACAATACAACACAGCGTCATCAGTGGTCGGTAATTTCCGAAAAGGATACGAAATTGTATCTTTAGATGCATCAACTCAAAGAAGATGGTATAGAGATAACTTAAGTATATCACTACCCTCATCTATCGATAGTGCCTTACCTACAACAACGAATTATTTGACTTTCTTGCATCAAACACCATTTGGTGCGGTTGGAAATATATTCGGTGTCGACAATGCAACCATTGGTAGTACTCCAAGTGCCACCGCTGATTTTGTAAGCGGAAGACACCCTGACGGCGACGGAAATACTAATTCGAATTCGCGAGTAACCTCTTCTGCGCACACGGACGCTACAGGGTACATCACTATGGATCGCGGGTCAAACCCATCCAATGGCCCCGCAACATTATCAGGGGTCGCTTCTATGCATATTACTAGAGGTGATGCAACTAGGTATGACTTTAGATTTTCTACCAGCGCCACCAACGGAAGCACTTTTGGTACCAATGACTATTATGTTAGGGTCACAAACGGACAAGGTATGACGTTTTGGTACGAAGCCCTTATCAACCTTTTGGATGTTATGAATCATGCGCTTAACGGTGACGCCTTAGGTACTGTAACTGAGGCACAAGATGATCCAAGTGCTAACACCATCAATGGTAGCAATGTGAATTTGTGGCTTAGTGAAACCGCGAATGGAGCCGCAGCATCAAAAACCGACTTACAAGATATTTTAAATGTCAACGGTGATATCGTGTATATTAACTTTACCGAGAAACAACATATAGGTGCAGCCGGTAATCGATCCAATTGGGCCGGCAATACACACGGCAGTATGAACACGTACCT